>LNAP01009204.1_pt2 | contig 25735 bp, 26 predicted proteins | sample 602601 | NCBI WGS metagenome assembly LNAP01 (sample SAMN02440304, study PRJNA202911) | soil metagenome | biome: Subtropical and temperate rainforests or woodlands; isolation source: soil samples (1 kg each in a 20% v/v slurry with milli Q water) were... ...
ACGCGATTTTAGCTTATTGTGGCTCCGCACGCAAACTGACTATCACATATAATATTGCTTATGCGAATTTCTACACAAAGCACAAATTTCGAAGAACTGGTTGACCACATCGCTGAGCATGGCTTTTGTGTCGTTAACGACTTCCTACCAGAAGCCACTGTGACAGCACTTGCCAATGAAGCACAAACACTGAAGCAAGCTGAAGTCATGCAGGAAGCCGGGGTCGGCCGTGAGCATTTAAGCGTGCATAGAGAAATTCGCAGGGATAGCATTTACTGGCTGAACGAAGATGATGCTACGGCAGCGCAGCGAAACTATTTTGAGCAAATGGAAAGCCTGAGGCTTAATTTAAACCAGCATCTTTACCTAGGCTTATTCGGCCTGGAAAGCCACTTGGCTGTTTATCCAGAAGGCGGGTTTTACAAAAAACATCTAGATTGCTTTGCCAGCCAGAGCCCTCAAAAACCGCAGCGCAAAATCAGCTGCATTGTGTATTTGAACCAAGACTGGCATTTGCAGGATGGCGGCCAATTAAAGCTCTACCTGAATGAGACTGACGAATCTGACAAATACAAATCCCTGCTCATTTCTCCTCTGGCGGGCAGGGCCGTCATCTTTCTGTCTGATACCTTCTATCACGAAGTAATGCCAACATATAAAGAAAGAGTCAGCCTGACTGGCTGGTTTTTGTCACGCCCCCAACAGTAAAGCAAGGCTTACGAACGAGCGTATCTGGTTTACTCCAAAGCTCCAGTTACTGCGGCTGCTCCGAATAAAGCCTTTGATATAGACCGCGGCTGGCATAGCCATCTGCTGGCAATTGATTTGCAAGCTGATAGTTGCGCACCGCTTCCTGCGTCATAAAGCCTGGCAAACCATCCGGCTCACCAGCATTAAAGCCGCGTGCATTGAGTATATTTTGCAGGTCCAGCATCTCCTGGAAACTTAACGCCCCAGCCTCAGCGAATTGACCGCCTACAATTCTTGAATCGTGCCTGAGCTGCTCCGCCAGCTGCGCCACAGACAGCGCATAATTCACGGATCGGTTCCAATCCATGATGACATCAAAATTGTCAAACACCATAAAGGCTGGACCGCGATAACCCTGCGGTAACAAAATAGCTGCAGGTCCTTTCACCTTCAAACCTAGCGCATCAAGACTTACTGAAGTGACAGCAGCGTTATCCTGAATCTGCTGTGTAATGTTATTCACTTTTTGCAGGGCTGGCTTTTTAGTTTTTGCTGAGTTGAGTTTTGTTTTTTTGCCCTGGACATCTTTTGCTAAAACTGTTTTCGAAGCAAATCCGGGCGCGCCGACGTCTACATGCAAGGCGCGCACACCAAGCCTAGACCACTCCTCTACAGGCTTTCTTACCGACAATTGCGCATTTTTCCAATCAAAATCATCTGGCAATTGCACTTCCAGCATAGCAGGCTCGTTGGCACGCCATCCTACCTGAGCCAGATAATTAGCCGCTGAGGCAAACGCATCCGGCAATGAATCAACAAGATCGATCAAGTTATCGCCGTCACCATCCACTGCATACAGCATAAACGTGGTCGGCATAAACTGCATATTACCGAAAGCGCCAGCCCATGAGCCAGTCAGCGCGCTCGCATCAACATGCCCGATATCAATCATGCGCATCGCATCAAGCAGTTGGCCTCGGAAAAACTCTGTGCGCCGTCCATCGTACGCTAGCGTAGCCAGTGAAGACAAGATATCCAATTTACCCAAACTGCGACCATACTGGGTCTCCAATCCCCAGAATGCCACCAGTGTGAATTTTGGCACACCATACTGCGCTTCTATCTGAGTCAACATTACTTCATGTTCCATCAGCATCTGTCGCCCTTTCTGCACCTTCTGCTTATCTACCCGTTTTTGATAGTAGTCTAAGAACGGGCTGATAAATTCAGGCTGTGAGCGGTCCAAAGCAATAACATCGGGGAGGAATTCAATGCGGTTAACCGCGTCATTTGCAGTTGCGTCAGAAATGCCAGCCACCATGGCTTCAGTACGCAAGCCTTCCAGCCAACCTGAAAAGTCATCCTCGGCGGCAGAAGCACTAGAAGTGAGCAGCAGCGTAAGAACTGCTACATATTTAGATAATCGATATACTGCGAAATTCATAGGTTGTCAAACTGGCAACAGTGTGCGGTAACCAGCCTTATAATCAGGATACTGCAATTTAAAGCCGGTTTCCAGCATAAGTTTATTGCTCAGGCGCTTACCCCCGCTCGCGGAAATTTGTTCGGGCTTACCCACTTGCAACTGTGTAGCCAGCCAGCTCAAAACCTCATATTGAGGAACCGGGCTTGAGTCTGTAACGATAAAACAATGCTGAATAGTACTGCCTGCTAACACCTGTTTGAGCAGAAATACCATAAATGCCGCCGCATCATCGCGATGAATACGATTACTCCAGATATTCTGTTTTGGCCAACTGTCCGGTGATTTCGCCAGATTAAGCATTCGTAGCCTGCCCGGCCCATAAATACCAGACAATCTGAGTACAGTCGTGCCACAAGACAGCGTTTGCAGTAAATGTTCTGCCTCAAGCAGTCGCTGACCGCCAAAGTCTGCAGGCACTGCCGGCACTGACTCATCCAATACTGCTTGCGTATCCTGACCATACACTCTGGTACTGGAAACAAAAAATACATGCTTAAGCTGACTGTTACTTTTTTGCGACGTCAGAACATTGCGCAAACCATCTACATACGCTGATTTATATTCAGCATCCGTCTGCCCGCTGGCAGCTACGCAATAAATAATAATGTTAGGCTGAACGGTATTCAGTACTGCCAACGATTCGGGCTTAGTAACATCTGCGGCGATGATTTGTACAGCATTACCGTCTGAATGACCAGCGCTGACATTGCTGCTACGCTTGACTCCAGTCACGTTTATACCTTCAAGTACAAGCTGACGAGCTACCTCACTACCGAGATCGCCGTAACCGACAATCAAAACTTTTGCAGAGGTGCTATTTGCCATGTTGTTGTAAATACTTCTCTGCTAAAAACAGAGCCACAATGGTTTTACCATCTGTGATTTCACCACGCTGTATCATTGATAAGCAATCTTCAAACTTCATCTCAAACACTTCAAGAGTTTCATCTTCATCACGCTGATGCTTGCCTGCAACTAAGCCCGTGACCAGATAAATGTGAATAACTTCATTGGAGTAGCCAATGCAGGGATGCTGAGCGCCAAGCTTGACCCAGTCGTTTGCGCTATAGCCGGTTTCTTCCAGCAGTTCACGTTGCCCTGTTTTTAAAACATCTTCATCAGGGTCAATTTTTCCGGCTGGCAATTCGATGAATACCTGATTTAATGGATACCTGAATTGACGCTCCAGCACCACATTGCCATTGGCTAGGATTGGTACAACTACGACAGCTCCAGGGTGCATGACATACTCACGTTGACTGGTATTACCGTTAGGCAGGCGCACGGCATCGCGCTTAACAGTAAGTAAATCGCCTTTAGCCATAATTTCAGAACTGATGCAGTGTTCGGTTAAGTCCATAAAATTCCTAAAGCGAGGCGACACTAAAGGTGTCACATTGCTTGATATCTCCTGAACTCAAGCCTAAATTAAACCAATGCATACGCTGCTGCGATGTACCATGCGTAAAACTATCCGGCACTGCATAGCCTTGTGCCTGTTTTTGTAATGCATCATCACCAATTGCTGCAGCGGCTGTCATCGCCTCTTCAACATCACCTTGCTCCAGAATGCGATTAGTACCGTCTGCATGATTTGCCCATACACCGGCATAGCAATCAGCTTGTAACTCCAGTCGTACAGAATACTGATTTGCCTGCGCTTCAGAACGGGCATTTTGCTTTGCCTGCTGCACTTTATCTGAAGTCCCCATCAAGTTTTGTATATGATGCCCAACCTCATGCGCAATCACATAGGCTTGTGCAAAATCACCGGGTGCTTTAAAACGCGTCTTCATCTCCTGATAAAAAGTCAGATCAATATAGACTTTTTGATCCGCCGGGCAATAGAATGGTCCCATCGCAGCCTGACCAGAACCACAGGCCGTAGGCGTTTGATCACTAAACAGAACCAGTTTAGGTGCTGGATATTCATGGCCTGCATTTTGAAATATTGTGCCCCATGTGTCCTCAGTACTTGCCAGCACTTTGGCGACAAATATGGCCATAGGGTCATCTGCAGGGATAGGCCGCGCTTCTACAGGTGCCTGCTGCTGTATACCTTGAGTAACATTTAATACGGTAGAAGGATCAACCCCAAAGTACATTGCAACCAAAACAAGGGCAATGGTACCGATGCCTATTCCTTTACCGCCGACTGGCAGACCTCTTCCACCACGCCTGTCTTCAACGTTACTACTTTCACGTTCATCATCTAAGCGCATTTTAAGCCTCGTAATCGTATGGAATATGACAACCCAGACTTAACTAGTCTAATGGTTATTTTTGAACAAAAGATAAAAATATGCAAATAACTTGACTGCTGTTTGATTGCAGAAGTTATTGGGAGAGGGGTAATCCGGGATGATTTAATGCTATTGACAAAAAATATCAGAAGTTAAAGCTTTACCTAAATAGTTCTTTTCCACAGCACTTTGTAAACAAAGCCGGGAAAAGCAAATACAAGGAACAGGCAGGCCGTCACTGCGTAGAACTCCCAGCCTTGAGGCGCAATTTGGCCTAAAGTGGCATGCTCTGCATAGCGGATAAATGCACCAGTCAGGAAGTACAATATAACCAGTTCAAGCAGGCACCAGCCAAGATTTTTGCTAAACCCTGGCTTGCCGGTACGATTCAATGAAACCACATAAAACAGCTTATCTGAAAACCAGGGTAAGTTTGCAGCAAAGAATATCAATCCTAATATTGCCCAATTAGTCATTAACTAAGACTTCCAACAATGGCATAAGCACACAGACTCATCAAACCCTGTGGCATCAATCCAAGAAACAACAGGGCAAAAGCATTGACGCTTAATACAGCACGCATATCAGCTGGCGCTTGGATTGGATGATGATCTACAGGCTCATCAAAGTACATGAGTTTGATCACACGCAGATAATAGAAGGCGCCGATCACAGCCATCAGCACTGCGAACACTACCAGCCACAGGAACCCAGCCTGCAGAGCAGCCTGCAATACGGTAAATTTAGCATAAAAACCCAATGTAGGCGGCACACCGGCCATGCTGAACATCACGATCAGCATCAGAAATGCAGTCCACGGGCTACGTTGATTGAGGCCTTTCAGATCATCCAGCTTATCAGCTTCAAAACCTTTGCGTGACAGCAGCAGAATGATGCCGAAACCAGCCAATGTCATGAGCACATAACTGGCAATGTAGAACAGCGCAGACGCAAAACCGTTAATACTTGCACTCATCAAGCCAAACAGCACAAAACCAATGTGTGAAATAGTAGAGTAAGCCAGCATGCGTTTCAGGTTGGTTTGTGCAATTGCGGTCACATTACCGATAATGATAGACAGCACCGCCATTATCAGCAGCATTTGCTGCCAATCCACGGCCATGGTTTGCAGACCTTGTGCCAGCAACCTGATCACAAAAGCAAACGCGGCAAGTTTCGGCACTGAACTGATCAGCATGGTAATTGCGGTTGGTGAGCCTTCATACACGTCTGGCACCCACATCTGGAACGGCACTGCACCGAGTTTGAATGCCAAGCCGGCGACAATAAACACTAGACCTAGAATCAATACTGAATGCGTTTTCTGTGTCGACATCAACGCATTATTGATATCAGCAAGGTTCAGACTGCCGGTCATACCGTAAATCATGCTCATGCCATACAGCAACATACCGGATGCAAGCGCCCCCAGTACAAAATACTTCATTGCAGCTTCAGTGGCACGTGCATTGTCGCGGTCTAATGCCACCAGTGCATACAGGCTTAATGACAGCAGCTCTAAACCAATATACAAGGTCAGCATGTTCTGACCAGACACCATGATCATCATGCCGACAACTGAGAACAATACTAATGCGTAAAACTCGCCGCGGAACATATCACGCAACTGGATATATTGTCTGGTATAGACAAAAATGAGTGATGTGCCCAAGTAGATCATCAGCTTCAGAATGTCAGACATCGTATCGTCTACAAACGCACCGGTAAAAGCATAACCGACACCTGACGCATGGGTGGTGAACGTAAAGTAAGCTGCTACCAGCAATGCTGTTTGTGACAAGCCATAAATAGCAATACGGTTTGATTGTTTTAAAAACAGATCAGCGATTAAAACAAGCATCGCCATACCCAAAAGAATCATTTCAGGTAAGGCAGTGATAAGATCGTAACGAATATTTTCCATGAATTAAAAGCCTGCCGGCAGCTTGCTGTGAGATAAGTGTGAAAGAAGTTGATTAACCGTAGCATTGGTCATATCGGTTAGTGGCTGCGGATAAATACCCAAAGCCAATACCAGCGTTGCCAGAATTGCCAGAATTAAAAACTCGCGTTTGTTCAAATCCTTGAGTGCTGCCACATTTTCATTGGCAACTTCGCCGTAGAACACGCGCTTAACCATCCACAATGTATAAGCCGCGCCAAAGATCAGCGTAAATGAAGCCAGGAATGCATACCAGAAATTCACCTGAATCGCCCCCAATATCACCATGAACTCACCGACGAAGCCTGAAGTACCTGGCAAGCCGCTGTTTGCCATTGCAAACAATACCGCAAACGCTGCAAATACCGGCATTGTGTTGGCAACACCGCCGTAAGATTCAATCTGACGGCTATGCACGCGGTCATACAATACACCGACGCACAGGAACATTGCCGCAGAGATGAAACCGTGTGAAATCATCTGCACAATTGCGCCTTCAAGACCCAGATTATTGAAAATGAAGAAGCCTAAAGTGACGAAACCCATGTGTGAGATCGATGAATAAGCAATCAGCTTTTTCATGTCTTTCTGTACCAGCGCAACCAAGGCAATGTACACAATCGCAATCAGTGACAACGCTATCATAAGGCCTGACAGATAATGCGCCGCATCCGGTGCAATCGGCATGGCAAAACGCAGGAAGCTGTATCCGCCAAGTTTCAGGGCAATAGCTGCCAACACAACGGAACCGCCAGTAGGAGCTTCAACGTGCGCATCCGGCAACCAGGTATGTACAGGCCACATTGGAATCTTGACCGCAAATGCAGCAAAGAATGCGAGGAAAATAAGCACCTGCACATTAAGCGGCATAGGCATCTGATAGTAATCAGTAATCGCAAAGCTACCAGTCTGGTGGTACATATAGATAAATGCCACCAGCATCAGCAGTGAGCCAAGCAAGGTATACAGGAAGAACTTAACTGTAGCGTAAACACGGTTCGGGCCACCCCAGATACCGATCACGAGGAACATCGGGATCAACATCGCTTCCCAGAACACATAATAGAAAATCGCATCCAAAGCACTGAATACACCGATCATGAGACCGCTCATGATCAGGAATGAAGCCATATACTGCGCTACGCGCTTTTCAATCACTTCCCACGCTGACAACACCACAATCACAGTCGTAAAGCTGGTCAGCAGAATCAAAGGTACCGCTAAACCATCAACACCCAAGTGGTAGTTGATATTAAATGAAGCAATCCATAAAAAACGTTCCTGGAACTGGAAGCCCCCATCTGCAAAATTAAAATGCGTATAGAGCGGGATCGTGACCAGAAAGCTGGCAATACTGCCGGCTAATGCCAGCCACCTTGTTACACAAGGTTTATTGTCATTGGCTGTAAACAGCACAGCCACACCAAAGGCGATAGGCAGCCAGATTGAGAAACTTAAAATATGTTGCAAAAAGTATTCAAGCATTTTTTACACTTTAGAGAAAAACGTGAGCATTAAAAATACGAGTGATAAATCAAACCGGATTGCAGCTTACGCACCACTAATGACAGTTTGCCGATTAAATTAGCAGTACCATTTACTAAAGCACCGTCAATAATTTTTACATCACCGATCAGCCACAGCTTGTTGCCAATGAATCGTGAACCGGCAGCAAAGAAGCGGTCATTAAAACTATCAAAACCATATTTGTTTTCGAGGATGCTGTTAATCAATGCGAATCGTTTCTGGATTGCCGCAGGAATATCAGGGCGCTTCATATAAAAGAACCACGCCACGAAAACACCGGAAGCTGCTAATGCAAATGGTAAGGTCATAAAACCATGCATCGCCATGCCTGTAGCTGAATGGAATATGTTATGCCAATGATGTGTCAACTCAAGCATAGCCGGATGTGCTTCAGTGTTAACAAAAATCACGCCTTTGAAGAAGTCACCGAATAGCATAGGCTCAATTGAAAAGTAACCGATCAACAATGAAGGTATCGCCAGCAGGATTAACGGCAACTTAACAACCCAGCCTGGCTCATGTGGATCATCAGTCGGACTCAAGCCGTGATGATGGTCGTGGTCGTCATGCGCATCATCGTGATGGGTGTCATGATGCTTCGCTTCGCGCCATTTTTCCTTGCCGTGGAAAACGAGAAAATACATGCGGAAGCTGTAAAACGCTGTGACAAACACACCGGTCAGAACTGCAAAGTAAGCAAAACCGCTACCTGGAATGGTAGAGAATTTAGCCGCTTCAATAATACTGTCTTTAGAATAGAAACCCGCAAAGAACGGCGTACCGATCAGCGCTAATGAACCAATCAGAGAGGTAATCCAGGTAACAGGCATGTATTTCTTGAGGTTACCCATGTTACGGATATCCTGATCGTGGTGCATACCCATAATTACCGCGCCGGCGCCTAAGAACAGCAACGCTTTAAAGAACGCATGCGTCATCAGGTGAAAGATCGCTACTGAATAAGCTGAAGCGCCTAAAGCTACAGTCATGTAACCTAATTGCGATAAGGTTGAATAAGCGACTACGCGTTTAATATCGTTCTGGATAATACCCAGGAAGCCCATAAACAATGCAGTAATACTGCCGATGATGAGTACAAATGACAGTGCAGTGGTTGATAACTCAAACAACGGCGACATGCGTGCCACCATGAATATACCTGCGGTTACCATCGTAGCGGCATGGATCAATGCAGAAATCGGGGTTGGGCCTTCCATTGAGTCTGGTAGCCACACATGCAAAGGCACCTGTGCTGACTTACCCATTGCGCCGATAAACAGCAGAATGCACGTCACCGTCATCAATGACCATGAAGCATTACCGATCAGATTAATCTGAATATCAGCCATCTGTGGCGCTACGGAGAACACAGCTGCATAATCAAGGCTGCCGAAATAGAATAACACCAGACCAATGCCAAGCAAGAAACCAAAGTCACCAACACGGTTAACCAGGAACGCCTTCAGATTTGCATAGATCGCGGTCGGACGTGTGTACCAGAAGCCAATCAACAGGTAAGACACCAGACCCACAGCTTCCCAACCGAAGAACAACTGCATGAAGTTGTTGCTCATGACCAGCATCAGCATGGAGAATGTAAACAATGAAATGTAGCTGAAGAAACGTGCGTAGCCTTTATCTTCATGCATATAGCCGATGGTGTAGATGTGTACCATTAAAGATACAAAGGTCACCACCACCATCATCATGGCTGATAATCGGTCAATCAGGAAACCAATCTCAAAAGAGAAGTTACCGCTTTTGAGCCATGAGTAAACGGTTTCATTATACGGCAGGCTGACCATTGCATCTTTCAGCACATACACTGACAAGGCGAATGAAATTGCCACACCGACAATAGTGATGATATGCGCTGCAGCACGCGGCAGGAATTTACCGAACAGGCCGACGACGACAGCGGCCAGTAACGGTAACAGAGGAATTGCGAGATATATTTGTTGCATGGTCATGCTAAACACTTAGCCTTTCAAACTATCTAAATCGTCAACATTGATCGTGCGCAGGTTTCTGAACAGCACCACCAAAATCGCCAAACCGATAGCAGATTCAGCAGCCGCTACAGTTAGGATGAAAAATACGAAGACCTGACCTGCAACATCATTCAGGTAATGGGAGAAAGCAATAAAATTCAGGTTAACGGCAAGCAACATCAGCTCAATCGCCATCAACAGAATAATGACGTTTTTACGGTTAAGAAAAATACCGATCACACTGATTGCAAACAACAGCGCGCCCAGCACCAGGTAATGTGATAATCCAACCATTATTTCTTCTCCTCGGTGCTATCCACTACTGCAGGCGCCTCAACTTCTGCCTGCATTTTCACAATACGGATACGATCTGCTTTTTTAACCAGAACCTGTTTGGCAGGGTCCATTGATTTACTGTCTTTACGGTCACGTAAAGTCAGTGCAATCGCCGCAATAATAGCCACCAGCAACACGACAGAAGCCAGTTCGAATGGCAGCAGATAGTCTGTATAAAGTACACGGCCAAGCTCGGCAGTATTGCTGTAATCAGCAGGACGTGGAGCAGGTGCTGCTATTTTATCAACACCGAAGTTACGCACACCTACGATCATGACCATTTCGACTGCCATCAACCCGCCAACAGGCAAGGCAACCGGTAGCGCACTCCAGAAACCTTCACGCAATCTGTCCAGATTAATGTCCAGCATCATCACGACGAACAGGAACAGCACCATCACGGCACCCACATATACAAGCACCAGTACGATCGCGAGGAACTCAGCCTCTAACAGCAACCAGATACCGGCCGCAGTAAAAAACGCCAGAACCAGATACAGCGCGGCATACACAGGGTTACGCGTTGTGATTACACGCAAGCCAGCGTATAGCAAAATAGCTGCCAGTGTATAAAACACTATGTCTTGAAAATGTAAGCCAAAAAATGTCATATATTTGAATGGTTATCTGTTAAAAGTACTTCTTACTGTAAATAAAATCAGCTGCTTAATTCTTTATTATCTAAACTGTTCTGCAATCTGAATTGCTTAACTATCTAAATTGCTTATCCTGTGCACGGTCAGCAGCGATCTGCTTTTCATGCTTATCGCCTACTGCCAGCAACATTTCTTTGGTGTAGAGCAGATCACCGCGCTGTTCACCGTGATAATCAAAAACACGCGTCTCAACGATAGAATCAACCGGACAGGATTCTTCACACATGCCACAGAAAATGCATTTAGTTAAATCGATGTCATAACGTGTAGTACGACGTGTATTGTCTTCACGCTGCTCAGATTCAATAGTGATCGCCATTGCCGGGCAAACTGCTTCACACAGTTTACAAGCAATGCAACGCTCTTCACCGTTCGGATAGCGGCGCAATGCATGCAGGCCGCGAAAACGGTTTGATTGCGGCGTACTCTCTTCCGGATACTGCACTGTAATTTTAGGAGCAAAGAAATAGCGACCCGTAAGCGCCATGCCTTTGAGCAGTTCCCACAGCATCAAGCTGCCAAGTGTCTGTTTAATCGATTTAATCATGTTTTTAATAATCTAATCTGTTGCTTAGTTATAGCGTCTAGTGGAACAGATACGCCCAAGGGGTTTGCATCATGCCGCCTACAAATACAATCCAAACAATCGTGATTGGAATAAATACTTTCCAGCCCAGACGCATGATCTGGTCGTAACGATAGCGTGGGAATGTCGCCCTGAACCACAGGAACAGGAATAACAGGAACCCAACTTTAGCCAGCAGCCATAAGAAACTGTCCGGAATGAATGTCACCGGTGATAACCAGCCACCCAGGAACATCAATGCCGCCAGTATGGAAACCAGAATCATGTTTGCGTACTCAGCAAGGAAGAACACAGCAAATGCCATACCAGAATACTCTACGTGGAAACCCGCAACGATTTCGGACTCACCTTCGGCCACGTCAAACGGAGCGCGGTTGGTTTCAGCCACGGCACTGATGAAGTACACAACAAATAATGGGAACAACGGCAGAAAATACCAATGCAGCAAGCCGCCAGACTGACCCATGACAATCTTGCCAAGGTTCAAACTATTGGCACACATGAGCACGCCAACCAACGCAAAGCCCATCGCAATTTCGTAAGAAACAATCTGTGCAGCTGAACGCATCGCACCTAGAAACGCATACTTGGAGTTGGATGCCCAACCGGCAATGATCACGCCGTACACCGCCACAGAAGTCATCGCCAGAATATATAGTAAGCCTGCATCAATATCGGCGAGTACCATATTCATATCAAACGGCACTACTGCCCATGCTGCAAAAGCCGGAGCAATCGCCAGTACCGGGCCTAACAGGAACAAACCTTTATTAGCCGCTGTCGGCAATACTACTTCTTTAAACAGCAGTTTGACACCGTCAGCCAGTGGCTGTAGCAGGCCAAAATAACCTACACGATTTGGACCAATACGCACCTGCATGTAGCCGATTACTTTACGTTCAGCCAAGGTCAGGTAAGCAATCGCACCCATCAGCGGGGCCACAATCGCTACGATTTTAATCAAAGTCCAACCAGTGAGTTCTACACCAGGCCAGTAACTACCAAATAGGTTTGCCAACCATTCCATTAGGCACGCTCTTCTGTCAATGTTGTTTTATCAGCTTGTGATGATGGCAGCCCATCAAATCACCCAGACCAACCGTATCTTCATGCGATGCAGCAACACGCACACAACCCATTGCCACATGGTTATCCAGCTGCGCGGTAAGCACGGCGCTGCCTTTATCCTGTTTTACCAGCACCTTATCACCTTCAGCCAGGCCTAATGCTGCCAGCTGGGCGGCGCACATACGCGCCATTGGTTTGATGTTGTACTTGGTTTTTTGCAGCGGCGGTGAACGGCGCACGATAGGGTCAGACTCATATTGCGGCACTTCGCCGATACGCTGCAGACCATCGCTCTTGATATTGATCTGAATCTCTACCAACTCTTTCAAGTTGTTGTTGAGGCTGCGCCATACTACTGCCGACGGTTTTTCACCGCCAAAAATCGCATCTTTGACCTGCTCGCTTGAGTCATAATCAAAACCTTGCAAGCCTAAAGTATTGGCCAATACGCGCAATACTTTCCAGGCTGGACGGCATTCACCCAACGGTCTAACCGCAGCAGCAAAGCTCTGCACACGGCCTTCCATGCTCATGAACGTACCTGATGTCTCTGTAAACGGCGCAATCGGCAGCAGAATATCTGCATTTTCCAAAGCTTCAGATTTGTATGCGGTCAGCGCGATAACGCATTCTGCTTTTTCCATTGCGGCTTTTGCCAATGCAGCATGCTGGCAATCCAGCTCTGGTTCCATATTCAACAGCAAGTAAGCTTTACGTGGCACTTCGAGCATGGCACGTGCATGCATACCTGTGCTTGATGGCATTACGCCCATCAGATGCATACCGGTACTGTTGGCAGCTGCCGGCAAGATACCGCCTTTAGCACCTGAAATACCGCCAATGGCTTCCATCATGCTGTACATTTCGGTAAAGCGCGGATCGCTCAATGCCATATTACCAATGAACAAACCTACTTTTGGCGCAACCAAGTCATAGTCTTTACCATGACCCGCTAAACTTTCAGCTATGGCCTGTGTATTCGGACGAACCTTGATATCTTCCAGCAATGCAGTCAATGTTGGCGGCAGGCAAAGTGACAGGCGCTGCAAGCCTGACATCGCTTTCAGAATCTGACCTAACACGTTCACCATGTCATTCGGGCGTACGATTACTTTATGCGCTACATCCATCAGTGGATTGTTATCGAGCGGACTGACGATAGATAACTCAGCACCATTTGCCACAGCTTTACGGAAGCGTTGTGCCAATAATGGATGCTCATTACGCAAGTTAGAGCCAATCACCAGAATACGGTCCAGTTCTTCAATCTCTTGAATATTGCAACCCATCCAAGGCGTACCAATGCGCTTGCCGTCAAGACGGAAATCAGTCTGGCGCAGGCGATAATCCACGTTGCCGCAACCCAAACCGTTAGCTAGTTTCTTGGCCAGGTAGCCTTCTTCCATCGTACTGTTAGGTGAAACCAGAACACCCAAAGCTTCGCTGCCATATTCGTTGGTAATATCTTTTAACTGACCAGCTGCAAATTCGAGCGCAGTTTTCCAGTCGGTTTCTACCCAGTTACCATTGTGCTTGATCATTGGTACTTTAAGGCGATCCGGGCTATTCAAACCTTCGTATGAGAAGCGATCACGGTCTGACAACCAGCACTCATTGATGCTTTCTTTTTCACGCGGAACCACACGCATGACTTTATTATCTTTAACCTGCACTTCAATATGTGAACCCAAGCCGTCATGCGGAGCAATGCTTGGACGACGTGTCAGCTCCCAGCTACGTGCTGAGTATCTGAACGGTTTGCTGGTTAATGCGCCAACCGGGCACAGATCAATGATGTTGCCAGACAATTCTGAATTAACGCTTTTATCCACGTAGGCGGTAATTTCCGCGTGCTCGCCACGGCCAACCAGACCCAGCTCCTGCATGCCGCCGACTTCTTTCAAGAAGCGCACGCAACGCGTACATTGAATGCAGCGCGTCATATCGGTACTGACTAAGGGACCAATATTCTTATTGAAAACAACACGCTTTTCTTCGGTGTAACGTGAACCGCTGGCACCATAAGCCACTGCGATATCCTGCAAGTCGCATTCACCACCCTGATCACAGATCGGGCAATCCAACGGGTGATTGATTAACAGGAACTCCATCACACTCTGTTGTGCTTCTATCGCCGCTTTAGAACGTGTAAAAATCTTCATGCCGTCAGCTACTGGCGTAGCACATGCTGGCAATGGCTTGTTAAACTTCTCAACCTGTACCAGACACATGCGGCAGTTAGCAGCCACAGAAAGTTTTGGGTGGTAGCAGAAGCGCGGAATCGCAACGCCAATCTTATCGGCAGCATCAATAATGGTGCTGCCGTGTTCGACTTCTACTGCTTTGCCATCTATTTCAATATTCAACATTATTGATGTTCCACCATACTCTTACCATGCTGAATATAATATTCAAACTCTGGTCTAAAATGTTTGATAAAGCTTAAAACCGGTGTGGCAGCAGCCTCACCTAAGGCACAGATCGTGCGGCCTGAAATATTATTGCTGACATCAGTCAACAGATCGAGGTCTTCCATGCGGCCTTTGCCGTTCACAATACGATCCAACACACGATACACCCAGCCGGTACCTTCACGGCATGGCGTACATTGACCGCAGCTTTCTTCATAGAAGAAATAAGATAAACGATGCAGGGTTTTTACCATGCAAGTCGTTTCATCCATCACAATCATGGAGCCAGCGCCAATACTTGAGCGTGCCTTGCTCAAGCCATCATAATCCATAGTGGTGCCCATCATGACTGATGCGGGAATCACTGCGGTAGAAGGACCGCCCGGAATCACTGCTTTCAACTGGCGGCCTTTCCAGACACCACCTGTCATTGCCAGTAATTCAGTAAATGGGGTACCCATTTTCACTTCATAATTACCTGGCTTTTCCACATGACCGGAAATTGAGAACAGTTTAGTGCCGCCTGAGTTTGGCACGCCTAAATCTGCAAAGGCTTGGCCGCCATTCTGCATAATCCATGGAATGCTGGTATAACTCTCGGTATTGTTTACGTTGGTAGGCTTGCCGAACACACCATAACTGGCTGGGAATGGCGGTTTAAAACGTGGCTGGCCTTTTTTACCTTCGATAGATTCGATCAGAGCGGTTTCTTCACCGCAGATGTAAGCGCCGTAACCATGCACAGCATACAGATCAAAACTGAAATTGGTACCGAACAGGTTCTCACCCAGATAACCGGCTGCTCTTGCTTCATGCAAAGCGGCTTCAAAGGTTTCATAATCCTGCCAGATTTCACCGTGAATATAGTTATAGCCTACGCGCGCACCCAAGGTATAAGCGGCAATCGCCATGCCTTCAATCAGCTGGTGCGGATTGTAGCGAATAATATCGCGGTCTTTAAATGTGCCTGGCTCACCTTCATCGGTGTTGCAAACCAGATATTTCACACCGTCGAAATAGCGTGGCATAAAACTCCATTTAAGACCTGTTGGAAAACCAGCACCGCCGCGACCACGCAAACCTGAGTTCTTCACCTCAGTAATAATGTCAGTCGGTTTTACTTTTTCAGTAACGATACGCTTGAGTGCAGCATAGCCGCCAAGCTTGAGATAAGTTTCTAAAGAAGCCGGATTTTGTTCTGTCAGCGTGCGCAGTGTGACCAGCGTTTGGCCAGTTAAATCTGTCATTACGACTGGTTTGGCAGAGGCAACCATTATTTAAGCTCCTCTAGAATTGCGTCCACTTTTTCAGTAGTCAGGAATTCATGCATTTGCGTGTTATTCACGTGCATCAAGGGTGCGCCGCCACAGCAGCCCATGCATTCACCTTCTTTAAGGCAGAATTTACCATCCGGCGTAATTTCATTAAAACCAACACCTAGTTTTTGCTGCAAATGATTTACGATTTCATCGGAACCGCGCAACATACAGGAGATGTTGGTGCAGATAGTCACTTTATATTTACCAACTGGATTCAAGTCGTACATATTGTAAAAAGTAGCCACTTCCATTGCTGCAATTTCAGGCATGCCTAAATATTGCGCCACTTCCGTAATACTCTCTTTTGACAACCAGCCGCGTTCGGTCTGCACGATACGTAACGCGCTCATTACCGCCGCCTGACGCTGGTCAGCTGGATATTTAGTCAGCTCGTAATCTATTTTCGCTATGGCTTCTGGACTTAACATTTTATCAATCTAAATTTATTTATTCTGATTCGTTTGTTATCAGCAAAACTATCGGTCAATTTCGCCGAATACAATATCTTGTGTACCTATGATTGCCACCAAGTCTGCAATCATATGACCTTTAACCATTTCATCCAGCGCTGCCAGATGCGGAAAACCAGGTGCACGGATTTTTAAACGATAAGGCTTATTTGCACCATCTGAAACCATGTAAATACCGAACTCGCCTTTTGGATGCTCAACTGCCGCATACGCTTCACCAGCTGGCACATGGAAACCTTCAGTAAACAGCTTGAAGTGGTGAATCATATCTTCCATGTTGGTTTTCATACCTTCACGGTCAGGCGGGGCCACTTTGTTATCAGAGGTAATTACCGGGCCTGGATTCTTGCGCAACCAATCTACACATTGTTTGATAATGCGATTGGATTGTCTGAATTCCTCCACACGAATCAGGTAACGGTCATAACAATCACCGTTCACACCGACTGGCACGTCAAAATCCAGATCTGCATAAACTTCATAAGGTTGTTTCTTACGCAAATCCCATTCGATACCAGAGCCACGTAACATCGGGCCAGTCATACCCAGCGCCAAAGCGCGTTCAGGAGTCACTACGCCGATACCCACGGTACGCTGTTTCCAGATACGGTTATCTGTCAGCAGTGTTTCGTATTCATCCACATATTTCGGAAAGCGATTCGTAAAGTCTTCGATAAAGTCCAGCAATGAACCCTGACGGTTTTCATTCTGCGCTTTGACTCTTTTAGCATTACGGAAAGGAGAAACTTCATATTGCGGCATGTGATTTGGCAAATCACGATACACACCACCCGGGCGGTAGTAAGCTGCATGCATACGTGCGCCGGAAACAGCTTCGTACACATCAAACAAGTCTTCACGCTCACGGAATGCGTATAAGAAAACTGTCATCGCACCAACGTCCAGCGCGTGCGCACCCAACCACAGCAAGTGATTCAGTACGCGCGTAATCTCATCAAACATGACACGAATGTATTGCGCGCGGATTGGCACTTCCAACCCAAGCATTTTTTCAATTGCCATTACATAAGCATGCTCGTTAGACATCATGGACACATAGTCCAGCCTGTCCATGTATGGCACGCTTTGTAAATAGGTGCGATTTTCAGCCAGCTTTTCAGTACCGCGGTGCAGCAGACCGATATGCGGATCAGCACGCTGAATCACTTCACCGTCCAACTCCAGCACTAGGCGTAACACGCCGTGCGCAGCCGGGTGCTGCGGGCCGAAGTTCATCGTGTAGTTTCTAATCTCAGCCATTGTGCGCCCCTTCGTTACGAATCACACGTGGCACATTGTTACGCAATTCAATTGAAACAGGCTGGTAAATCACACGCTGCTGCTCTGGGTCATAACGCATTTCAACGTTACCTATCATCGGGAAATCTTTACGGAATGGGTGACCTACAAAACCATAGTCTGTCAACAGACGGCGCAGGTCAGGATGATTCTCAAACATGATGCCATACAGGTCAAAAGCTTCACGTTCAAACCAGTTAGCCACCGGCCAAATATTCACCAGTGTCGGCAAAATCGGGAAGTCTTCATCTGTTGCAAAAACGCGCAAACGTAAACGCTGATTCAAGCTCACAGAGAGAAAATGATTCACTACGGCATAGCGCAAACCATCATAAGTGCCGTCGCCATATTCCTGATAATCCACACCGCACAAATCAATCAACTGCTCGAATTTCAAACTGGCATCGTCACGCAATAGCTGACAAACTTCCAGATAATCTGATGATTTACACTCGATGGTTACTTCACCCAGCGCAACTACCTGCTTGGTGATTTTTTCACCTAGCACAGCTTGCAAGCTGGCCGATAACTGATCTAATTTAGCTGACATATTCTCTTGATTTCGTATCTAAATACTAGCGCGCAATGGTGTTGGTACGTTTGATTTTATTCTGCAGCTGAATGATGCCGTACAGAAGAGCTTCTGCCGTTGGCGGGCAACCAGGCACATAAACATCTACCGGAACAATTCGATCACAGCCGCGCACCACAGCATAGGAGTAATGGTAATATCCACCGCCGTTTGCACAGGAACCCATGGAAATCACCCAGCGCGGCTCAGCCATCTGGTCATAAACCTTACGCAAGGCCGGTGCCATCTTGTTCACTAAAGTACCGGCCACAATCATCACATCTGATTGCCGAGGACTCGGACGGAACACGATACCAAAACGATCCAGATCGTAACGTGAAGCACCTGCATGCATCATTTCAACTGCACAGCAGGCAAGACCAAAAGTCATCGGCCACAATGAACCGGTACGCGTATAGTTAATCACCGTATCCAGCGTCGTGGTGACAAAACCTTTTTCTAAAATACCTTCGATACTCATGAGTTACTTAGTCCTATTAATCCCACTCCAGGGCACCCTTCATCCACTCGTAGATGAAGCCAATCACGAGCACACCCAAAAATATCATCATTGCAATAAACCCAAACAAGCCAATTTCCTGCAGCACCACAGCCCATGGGAATAAAAACGCAATTTCCAAATCGAAAAGAATAAACAGAATAGCAACCAGGTAGTAACGCACGTCAAATTTCATACGCGCATCTTCGAACGCTTCAAAGCCGCATTCATAAGGAGAATTTTTTTGAGAATCAGGCTTGCTCGGAGAGACCAGCCTGGATAGAACCAACGGGCCGACGCCCACACCCAAACCTACGAGAATGAACAACAATATCGGGTAATAATTTTCTAGCACCGGAAAGCCCCAGACTGAATCACACTAAAGCAATAATTAAATTTAAAAGACGGAAAAACATCATTTTCACTTCGCTTTGTTACACACTGATAACAAAAATGATCAAAACCACTCAACACTCACATTGCCAACCAACAACAGCAACATCATTAACTTGGTGCCGACGGAGAGACTCGAACTCTCACGACTTTCGTCACTACCCCCTCAAGATAGCGTGTCTACCAATTCCACCACGACGGCATTTTTTTGAGCGATTTTGGAACAACCTCAGCAGCAGGTGCTTCCGGTTTAACTGCCGCAGGGGCCGCCTCATCCGCGCCTACAGCTTTAGCTGCATGCGACTTCACTACACTGTCATGACCAGCCTTATTACTCGCCATGTAAGCAAGCGTAAGACTTGTTGTAAAAAATACGATAACAAAACCTGCAGTTGCTCGACTCATAAAATTAGAAGATCCAGAAACGCCAAACAGGCTTCCAGATGCCCCGCTACCAAATGACGCGCCCATATCAGCACCTTTACCATGCTGCAATAACACCAAGCCAATCACACCAATAGCCGCCAACACATGAACCACTAAAACCAATTTTTCCATTTTCAACCTTTAACGCCAAGTAGCTCGATTACAAGTAGCCCCACCATTTAAGAACCTTAAAATCAGTTCGCTGCTCGGCATATTCCTTCAAATTCTTCAGCGGTTAATGAGCCTCTGCCGATCAAACCGCCATCAATATCCTGCATAACGAATAATTGTACCGCATTTTGCGAATTTACGCTGCCCCCATAGAGGATTTTCAAGCTATTTGCAGCACTCTCATCATGCGTTGCAATTCGCACCCGAATAAACTCATGCATATTCTGTGCCTGCTGCGGAGTGGCCGCCAAGCCGCTACCGATAGCCCATATCGGCTCGTAAGCAACAACAGCATTAGCAAAGATTGATGCACCATACATACTGATAATAGTATCTATCTGCTTCGCCACCACCATTTCCATCATGCCCGCCTCACGTTCTATGAGGGTTTCACCTACACACAGAATCGGCGTAAGCCCATGTGACTTGGCCTGCATGAATTTTGTGGCAATATTTTCATCGGACTCACAATAAGCAGTCGCCCGTTCAGAATGCCCTACAATCACATAGGTCGCACCAAAGTCTTGCAGCATTCCGACACTTACCTCACCGGTATAGGCTCCAGCCAAATCTTTACTCAGGTTCTGAGCACCCCAGGCAATAGAAGTTCCCGCCAATAAAGACTGCGCCTGCGCGAGATATGGATAAGGAACACAGACAACAACATCAACATTTTCCAAAGGCCTTAATTTTTGAATATAAGCCTCTAAAAGCTGCCGATTCGAGCTCAGGTTACCGTGCATTTTCCAATTGGCAACAACTAATTTCCGCGGCATGTGAACCTTAATTTTTTGTTTTATCGATGTTTTAAAACTGGCGCCATTCTAGCTTCATGACCTGTGATCGTCAATTAAGAAAAGCTGCGTTTAGTGACTAATTCTGCTTAAGCTGATTAATTACATTTCGCACTTCCTGCAACACATCGGACGCGGTAACACCTCTTGGACCAATGCAGCGTGCTACGAGATTATCTGCAGCTAATCCATGCGCAAAAACACCCAGCTTTGCAGCAGCATCTGGCTTAACGCCTTGGGCAACAAGACTGGCTATGAGCCCAGTCAGCACATCACCTGTGCCTCCGCTTGCGAGCGCTGGATTACCCGTAGTATTAACAAAGCAAGTACCATCTGGGTGCGCGCAGATACTGCCCGCACCTTTAAGCACACAAACTACATTGAATTTTTTCGCCAGATTTAAAGCAGTTTCCGCACGGCTGCCCTGAACAAACTCAGCATTAACACCCAGTAGTCGCGCAGCCTCACCTACATGCGGCGTGATGATAGTTTCTACGTGTCTTTTTTTAAGCAGCTCAGCCAAGTGCGCATGTTCCGCAATCAAGTTAAGCGCATCGGCATCAAGTACCATCGGCATATTCTGCCCTATTGGCTCTGTCAGCCATGATATGAGCAGTTCAATTGCCTGTATAGACTGCCCCAGACCAGGCCCGATAGCTACACAATCCAGCTGCTTCAAATGCGCCAAAGCCGCAGGTGTGCGCATCATTATTTCCGGGTGATTCAAATCTACAGACGGTGCATTTTTACTTAACATTGCCGCATAAACACGGCCTGCACCGCTGAACAGCGCAGCGCGCGCGGCCAGTAGCACGGCACCAACCATACTTTCATCGCCGCCGATAATAGCAACGCTGCCGCAGGAGCCTTTGTGTGCCTCAGCATCACGCGGTGGCAATACCTGCTGAAACATACTTTTAACTAATAATTGATGATCAGTTTTCATAATAGCTGCCCCAATGTCGCCCAAATATTGCTAGTTACTCAGCACTGACAAAACGCAAATTCAGCTGCACCTTCTGCGCCCCATTGTAACTGTTAGTCTGTAACTGATAAGCAGCCTGAATGTGGTCACTGGGCAAATCAGTCTGGTTAAAATAAATCGCATCGATTTCATTTCTGGAACGACTCGAAGCTGGCAGATTAGATACTGGCTTCAACGTCAATTTCAAGTGCTTCTCGCCAAGCACACGCTGACTAATCACTTCGAACTCATCATAAAATAAAGGCGGGGCAAAACCCTGCCCCCACACTTGGCTCTCTAATAGCTGCGCGGTCTGGAATGTCATATCTTGAGAGGTTAAGCCGCCATCCACTTCCAGCACGGATTCCAGATCAGCTTCTGTGATCAAGCTTCTGACCACTGCCTCAAAGCCATGCTTGAACAGTTCAAAGTCATCACCTCTTATCGTTAACCCGGCAGCCATGGCATGACCGCCAAATTTAAGAATCAAATTCGGCTGATGCTTACTCAACAGATCAAGTGCATCGCGCAGATGCAAGCCCGGAATAGAACGCCCCGAGCCTTTGATCAAACCGTCCCCCGCATCGGCAAATGCAATCACGGGCCGATGATGCCGCTCCTTAATGCGTGAAGCCAGAATACCGATTACGCCCTGATGCCAGTCCGGCTGAAACATACTGATCGAGTATTGATCTTCCATCGTTATATCGTCCAACGCAATATTGGCGCTATCCTGCATATCCGCTTCTATACTGCGGCGCTGCAGGTTTAAACTATGCAACTGCTGCGCGATTTGCGTTGCTTCGATTTCTGAGCCTGCCAGCAAACATTGAATCCCCAGCGTCATATCATCCAAACGCCCCGCTGCATTCAAGCGTTTATATTGCATCCATTTTTTCTTATTAAAAGTGTCCAACATGATAAGCCTAGATTCTCATCGTTATTAAAGTGCTCAGTCTTAAAATAGACACTTTCCAGCCTTGCGAATTATTTATCTTCGAAACATTCGCTTTATGGATTACTTTATAAATATAATCATTGTGTAATCCTAAGATTTTATTTATAAGGGATATTAGCAATTCACTTTTCAATGTCATCATAACCTTTAGTCACTACAATTATAGTGTAACTCGTGTTCAACAAATGCAAAAACCTCCTAAACCTATATTTAAAGCTCGTGATATTGATGATGCAATCTATGCAAATCTGATTGAAGGTGGATTAGCTAACTGGCTTGCTAAAGTTTTGTCATCAAGACTAGACAAGCCAATCGATGTTGAGTTGTTGTATTCCAATGACTTATCTGATGTAGAAGACCCATCATCAATACCTGATATGGATGTCGCAGTCAGACGTATAGTGGGCGCAATCAAAAACAAAGAAAAAATAGTACTAGTTTGTGACCATGATATGGATGGAACTGGTTCAGCAGCTGTTTTATGGTCAGCATTAATTGATTATTTCAAGGTTAATCCTTCATTAGTTAATGTAGTTACCAGTCATCGACTCACTGAAGGCTATGGTATTACAGAACCTGTTGCTCAAAGAATCATTGATATTAAACCAGGCTTAGTGATTTCTGCAGATAAAGGCAGTAGTGATGAACCTCGAATAAAAAAAATTGCAGATGCTGGAATAGATGTGATAGTGACTGATCACCACGAAATTGGCACTAACGGCCCACCTAAGTCTGCTATCGCCGTCGTCAATCCAATACGAACTGATTCAAATTACGACAAGCATGTATGCGGTGCTGGTGTTGCATTTCTAACCATGGCAAAAGTTAGGACAGCTTTAATTCAAGAGGGAGTTAGAGAAAAAATTCCAAGCCTAGCACCCCTTTTAGATTATGTTGCGGTTGCGACAATAGCGGATTGCGTTTCAATGAAACCAGAAAAAGCTTCTACTAATAGAACTTTCGTTAAGCGTGGTTTGCAATTAATTAATAATAAGACCCGACCTTGCTGGGAAGTTTTTTGTTCTGACCTTCACGGCCCTGTTGATGCAGAAACTATTGGTTTTCGACTTGCTCCTGCAGTAGCGGCAGCAGGGAGACTTGATTGGGCTGAAGTGGGATTTAAGTTTCTAATAGCCAAGACCAAAGCAGAGGCGCAAAAGCATTGGCAAGAATTGCAGAATGAAAACGCATTACGAAAAGAAATAGAGAAGAAGTTAAGGGAAAAGGCGATTCCCGAAGCATGTAAAAAAAATGGCCAGTCAATTGTTCTATTCTTTGAAGATGGGCATAGTGGGGTTCATGGCATTACTGCGAGCAGATTAGTTGAAGCTTTCGGCAAACCCGCAGGGATTTTTTCACCTAAGGGTGCTGGCGTTAAGAACGCAACTTTAACTGATGATATAAAGATAGCCTCTGGGTCATTTCGTGGGATACCAGGTTTTAATGTTAAAGAGGCATTGTCATACGTTAGTGAAAAGTATCCTGGTCTACTTTTAAGTCATGGTGGCCATGTAGGCGCAGGCGGCGGGTCAATTCTAATATCTTCATTTAATCAGTTTGTAATTGCTTATGAAGAAGCTGTTAATGTCCAGATTGGCAATAAAGAATTAAAGCCAATAATATGGATCGATGGCGAATTACCAATAGGACTTAGCGATTTTAATGTTCTGGATGAGCTAGAGAAATTAGAACCTTGGGGAAGAGATTTTGCTTACCCTACCTTCAAAGGTAAATTTGAAGTAAAGGCAATTAAAACGTTGGGGGATGGTAGCCACTTGAAGCTTGAACTTTGGGATGGCGTTAAAGTTTTGGATGCTATTTGGTTTAATGCTATTGGAGATGATGCCGTTATTGAATTTAATATTGGCGATAGTTTAAATTTCGTTTACTCTTTAAAGAGTAATTGGTACCGAAATAATAAAAAAATACAACTTCAAATTGTTTCTCAAATTGATTGCTAAATACTGGTTTAGTTGGGGTGTAGATAATTCTAGGTGGCTCTTTTGGGTAAGAATACGCAACAGACTAGGGATTCCAGTCACGCATCTGAAATATTCATTTCTTAATATAGAGAACCATGGGTCTCTATAATCACTATTAGCTGCATGGAGATGTTGTGGAGAAAAAGGGTTATCGCATAGCTCATGAAGCTTCTTTGGTAGTTTCTGACGAATATACAGGTTTACATGGCCGTGAAGAGTACAATTCTGCAGTCGGCCATGTATGTGATTTGATCCGAGCGTCATATACTCTTTTTATAAATGGTAGCTACGCTCCTTCAGTTTTCCTATCTATTACAATTTTTGAAGAAATCGCAAAAATAAAAGCTGGCCATATGCGAGCTTGGGGAGAAGATCGCGAAAAAGTAAAGCGCGGTAAAGATCCACTTTTTCATCATGGTAAAAAGCATAAAATTTCGGTTGACCCTATTTACTTAATTGGTAATCGTATTGCCAATAGTATTGGTGCTGAACGGGCAAAAGAAATATTCGACGGCTATGAATCAGGTAACTATTCATCGCTTCGGGAAGAATCGTTGTACTTTGCACGTGATACAAATGGATTGCATATTCCAGCTCAATCTATAGGCCTTTGTTTGGCTGCCGAACACTTACTAATAGCAATTGAAATATTCAGTGATGAGTTCTGGGGAATGACTGCTGAGGCTTCAGAAATTTGTGATACGACTGATAAACTATATGCTGATGTCGAATCGTTACTTAAGGGCAGCTAACACATCGCTCAAAGGGACGCTCCGCTTCGCTGCGCGCCCCTTGTATCTTACCAACAACTCAGAAATGAGTTAAATTGCTCTTACGCGAAGAGCCGGGAGAATGGATGCTGAGCGCGCCCCAAGGCCTTAGAGCCAGTAATTAAGATTAGTGGCCTTCTCCCAACCTACATTCATTAAGATCGGACGGTATCTTAGGACTGA
>LNAP01001623.1_pt1 | contig 25729 bp, 24 predicted proteins | sample 602601 | NCBI WGS metagenome assembly LNAP01 (sample SAMN02440304, study PRJNA202911) | soil metagenome | biome: Subtropical and temperate rainforests or woodlands; isolation source: soil samples (1 kg each in a 20% v/v slurry with milli Q water) were... ...
CCGGCCGCCTTGCGTTGCCTGCTGGATGCCAACGGCAATGATTTGTCGGGCCGTAGCCATTGGAGCGTCTTCCCTGTCCGATCTGTGGGCTGCTGATATCCCACCATTCTAGTCCATTGAGCATGTAGGGCCTACAGACAGTCGTCAGAAAGCTACCCCGCGGCCACTTTCCATACTGATGAGCCTACAAAGCGGTAAATTCCTTAGCTTCACTCTTTCGCTTAGAAGACGCTCTTTCATCGCATGCAAAGGTTTCAATTATGTTCTGGGAGCTGCCGTGAAGGTTACACCTATTCACATAGTTTCATTAGGTGTACACATAATCAAAAGAAGGTGTAACGCGAAAATATCCAGTAAATTCATATAGTTGAGGATAGTGTTACACGAGATACACCTGTTACACGGGTAAAAAGATAATGAACACGTGTTCCCCCCACTCCCCTATTTTTTGACGCCTTCAGCGACAGGAACTTGCCCCATCGCACTTTCATGTTGGTATCTTAAAAACTCGCGCGGGGGCCCCTGTGAGTTTTAGTTGATACGGGGTCGGAAACCCGCGTGATCGTGTTAGCGGAAAAATGCCCAGCTTAGTGAACAGGTGAACCAGGTGAACTGCTGTTCACCAGTGCATTTGCACTGAGGCTTGGGATGTCGCTGGGGACCCTGGGCATTCCTGAAAGACACGGGGCATAGAACCCGCGCGTCCGTGTTAGCGGCTGGATTTTTGAACCTGGTTGACAGGTTGACGGAGTTGACTCGGTTGACGAACGCCATGCGTGCGTTATCAGCAACACAAAGGGGCATCTTTACCAACACGGTAACGATGCCCCTTTTTCTTCAAGATCCTTTCAATTTCAACGTTGAAATTTCAGTAAGCTGGGGAAACTACCGCTAACAAGATCTCGCGGGTTTCCGACCCCGTGTTACCTGAAAGTCTCCAGGGTCCCCAGCGGGTTTCCCCCGTAGGAAGCTCCTATAGCTTAAGTATTTTGGTGATCGGCCGCTAAAAGTCTCCCCTCCCGGAGAAAAACCATGACTAGGACGTTGACCACCCTCTGCTTGATCTCGCTAACTCTGATTCAAGGGTGTTCACACTCAGCGGTTGAGACCGATCCGGTCAATTCTGCATTGAAATCATGTGGTATGGGCCTAAGCACTCAAACCGCTTATGTCTTCAAAACTGCATTCGAGGTGGCACAGAAAAAGGGGTCTGCTGATTTCAGCCTAAGCATGAACCAAAGCGTTGATACCCAAGAGGCGTCACTGTTGAAACAGATGGACAAGTCGCCAGAGAGCACAAAGGCGATTCTTGGCGAAGTCAAAAGCTTCAGGGAGTGTGTCATTGCTCAGAGCGCAGCCCTCAGACCTGCAAGTCGCCTGGACCTGCTCGAACAATGTCGAGTCAATATACAAAACAGGCTTTCGCCACCTGGTGGCACTATCTATGGAACCTTGCGCTATTGGAACCAACGGCCTAAAGATCCCCGGTACACCTACGACGTACCAATCATGGGGGGGATATTTGATAATGGACCAGGGCTCCCGGTCTTGGTCCAATGCGATATTCGTAACGGAAAGCTCCAGGACGCTATGGCTATCGAAAATCCATGATTTTGCGGGCAGCACCAGATAGCTTGTATGCCTATGTGTATGCCCAACCAAAACAGGATCAGTGCGCCCCATATAAACCGGGCATCTCAGCCTTCAGTTCAAACGACGCCTGGGCACCATACTAGTAGAAACGAGAAAGCCTCAGGCCTTAAGGTCTGGGGCTTTTTTGTGGACGGTGTCCCGGCCTGCTTTGCTTAGCCTCAATGTCATCAATGAGCACATAAAGCTCCGCAAACACTGTTTCGGCGGCGATATTTGGACGCGGATCATTACAGCTAGCTTCAATAGCCTTAGCTTGTAACCGAACTGCCATCTGCTGTGATTCCGTGTAGGACGAGCGCTGAGCAACCAAGGTGTCAGATTCACAAACGAGCATAATGTGGTCTTTCATTCCGTCGTCCAATCAAACTCGTCGTACTCATCATCCTCTTCGTCCTCAACCTCTTCATCATCAAGGACGTCTTCCTCCAGCGCTTCCTCTGCCTGCTTCGCCAGCAGAAACTCCTTACGACTCTCCGTCACAGCGCGCCGCAATACCTCACCCTTTTCCGGGCAGTTGAGCATTTGGGCGATGCGGTCGATTTTTTTTGCCACGGCATCCTCCAACGCATCGGCTATAGGCCGATAGTGCGCGCTTTCGGGACGACCGCCCTGCTGCTCAGTTTTTCTGCAATTCCTTGAGCCGAGCCGCGAGATTTTCCTTGGGAAAGCGTTTGTGCAAGGTCGCCATCAGCTCATCAGCTGCTTTGGTTTGACCGGCATTTTGCAAGCGAATCACTTCACGTAACTGGTCGTCGATAAATTTCGCCGGAGCCTCCGCTGGGCGTTTGCTCATTTTTGATTCTTCCGCCATGTCAGCACTGATCGATTCGCTCTGCGCCGGCGCGGCAAATTCAGCCATTGGCGCTACGGGTGCGGGCGCAGGCGCGGACATCGCGCCGGCCGGGGCCGCCATTGAGCGGGCAACCGATGCCGGCGCTTCTGCAGCTTCTTTCTTGGCCGCAAAAGACGAGGTTTTGGGTGCAGGGCTGGAATCCAAAGTTGGCACTTGCTCAGGCGTACGCTGCACCAGCGCCAACATGAAGGCGACGCCAACGAGGCTGGCGAATGCGACCTGCCAACGAGGTTTTTGGCAAGCCTGGACCCAGCGTTGCCACAGGTTCGGTTTGTGCGCAGGTGTTTCACGGTGTGCAGCAGCCAGGATGAATGCATCCAGATGAGCCGGTGGTTCGCCAGCCACGTGTTCACGGTAATGCTGAAGCACTTGGTCTTCCGGTGTTTTACGGGCGTCAGTCATGTCAGTACCTCCTCGGCCAGCAGCCGACGCAGTTTTTGCTGGGCATAGCGCAAGCGACTCTTGACGGTTTCCAGGGGTGTTTCGGTGAGGGCGGCGATCTGCGGCAGGTCGAGATCGCCGTGGGCGCGGAGCAGGAACACTTCGCGCTGGTCGGCGGGCAGGTCGTGCAACGCGGTTTCGAGGCGTTGGCTGTCGCGGCTCAGGCTCAGCAGTTGTTCGGGATCGGTCGCCTCATCAATCACGGCGTGGGTTTGTTCGTCGTAGCTGTCGTGCAAAGGGTTGTGAATGCCATGTTTGCGCCAGTGATCGATCAATCGGTTGCGGGCAATCTGATAGAGCCATGTACGAAAATTCGCCCGGCCTTGTGGCTGACTGGTGCTGCGGATCAGGCTCAGCCAGGTGTCCTGGTAAACCTCTTCGGCCAGTTCAGGCCTGCCGCTCAAACCGAAGAGGAATCGGTAGAGGCCCTGGCGATGACGGGCGTACAAGATCTCGAACGCTGGCCCGTCGCCTGCGCGGTACCGGGCCAGTAGCGATTCGTCGCTCGGTTCAGGCGCGGACATGTCAGTTATAAGCTCCTTTATGCGACTCAGTGCTGGAGGCGGTGGTAGTGGTTCGCAGGCTCTGCGCCAACTCAACCAATTGCACGAACTCGGCGCGCAGACCGAATGGGTCGTCGCCCCGTGCACCGCGCGCCAAGGCTTCGGTGTCTTTCAGGCTGAAATCACCGGTGTAACGCCCGTCCTTGAGCTGCTGGGAAAAGGCCGCCACGGCCGACGCAAAGCGCAGGTCATCACTGGCTTTGCCGACCGAATCACCCGCAATCGGCCGTTCGATCAAGCGACTTTTCCCACCTTCCGGCAGCTGATATCGCACACGCAGCATCGCCAACTCCCCAGTTGTACCGGAAGCCACCGGCTCAGCCTTGCCATACCGCAGCGGCTCCAGCCAGCCCTTCTCGCCCTTGGGCACGATTTCGTACAACGCCGTCACCGTGTGTCCTGCACCAATTTCACCGGCATCGACTTTGTCGTTGCTGAAATCCTCACGCTTCAGCGCCCGGTTCTCATACCCCAGCAGCCGATATTCGCTGACCTGCGCCGGGTTGAACTCCACTTGCAGCTTCACGTTTTTCGCCACCACCGCGAGGGTTGAACCGAGTTGATCCACCAGCACTTTGCGCGCCTCGCGCAGGTTGTCGATGTAGGCGTAGTTGCCATCGCCGGCGTCGGCCAGTTGTTCCATCAGGTGTTCATTGTAGTTATCCACACCAAAACCCAAGGTGGTCAGGGAAACGCCAGTCTTGCGTTTATCCACAGCCATTTGCTTGAGGCTGTCGAAGTCGCTGATGCCGACGTTGAAGTCACCGTCCGTGGCCAGCAGGATGCGGTTGATGCCTTTGGGAATGAAGGCTTGTTGCGCCATCTGATAGGCCAGTTCGATGCCCGAGGCACCCGCCGTCGAGCCACCGGCGGTCAATTGATCAATCGCTGTACGAATCTTCGCTTTTTCCCGTCCAGAAGTCGGCTCAAGAACCACACGCGAATCGCCGGCGTAGACCACCAAAGACACCCGGTCCTGCTCGCGCAGTTGATCGACCAGCAATTTCAGGGTGCTTTTGACCAGTGGCAAACCTTCGCGACGGTCCATCGAGCCGGAGACGTCCACCAAAAACACCAGGTTGGCCGGGGCCAGTTCCGCGACTGCGCGGTCCGAGGCTTTGATACCGATGCGCAGCAAACGGGTATGCGGATTCCATGGCGATGGCGCCAGTTCAGTGGTCACGCCAAAAGGCGAGCCGTCCGTGGGCAGCGCGTAGTCGTAGGGGAAGTAATTGACCAGTTCTTCCAGCCGCACAGCGCCTTCGGGCGGCAGGCGTCCCTGATTCAGCAAGCGGCGGACATTGGCGTAAGCGCCGGTATCGACGTCGGCGCTGAAGGTCGAGACCGGCGCCTCGGCCACACTGTGAATCGGGTTATCCGCCAATGCCTGATATTGCTCGCGCTGCTCATCCCGATAACCCGGCGCAGCCACCTCAGGCGCAAAGCTCGCCATGGGGGCTGGACGGGCGCTGCGTTTGGCCATCGAGGCATCTGCGGCAACGGACTCGCTGCGCACCAGCGCCTCAGTCTTCAGTGCACCTTGAGCCGGTGGCGACACAGCGGCGGACTCAGGTTTAGAGGAAGCGCCGCAACCGGCAACGGCCAACAGCAACCCGACGGTGAAACCCTGGGCGGCCGGGCGGAGGAAATGCAGAGGGAGGGACATGGGGGCTGACCTCAGGAGGAAATTGATCCATTCATCCTCTGAGACGAGCCCCCGTCCAGGTTCGGGTTAACCCGGCTGAAAAATTAATCTCAGCGGTGATAACGCCGCACCACACTGCTGTTTTTCAGCACATGGCCTTTGATTTTCTCCAGCAGCTGCGCACGCGTCAGGCCGGCGGGCAAGGCGTCCGGAGCGAGGTCCAGGGCGTAGAGCTGGATAATGTAGTGGTGGGAGCTGTCGCCGACGGGTGGACAAGGACCGATGTAGCCGGTGGTGCCTTTGCTGTTGCTGCCGCCCATACCTTCTAGCGCGGATTTGGCGCCCACACCGGCCGGGATCTGACGGGTCGTGGCCTTGATGCCGTAGTGAATCCAGTGATCGACCCCAAGGCCTTTCTGGCCGTCCGGGTCGTGCATGACGATGGCGTAGCTCAAGGTGCCCTGGGGGCCGGCGTTCCAGCTCAGGGCCGGGGACTGATTCTTGCCGCCGCAGCCGCTGGCGTCGCTGGCCGCCGCCGAGGTGAACAGGCGGTTATCCGAAACACCGGGAATGCTGACGGTGAAACGCTCCTGGGCCTGCGCCGGAAATTGCACGCAAAGGGCGACTGCAACGGCCGCCAGCCAAGGGTTCAGAGAGGTCAATCGGGTCATTCCGGAGCACCTTGTGCGGATGGGGCCTTCGTCGGCCTGCGAACTATAGCCGTACCGTTGGTGCGGTGGCAGTGGGAATTGGCTGAACCTCGGGACTAAGGCCAAACTCTTAAGTGAAACGCCCGCCTGGAGAATGATCATGGCCCTGCACCGCGTCGCCCGTTTTGCCGATGTGCCCGAAAACCGAGGCCTGGAAGTACGGATCGCGGACACCAAGATAGTTTTGCTAAGGGTCGGCGATCAATTGCGCGCCTATCAAGGTGAATGCCCCCACGCCGGGGCGCCGCTGGCCGAGGGTGCGCTGTGCCATGGGCGTCTGATCTGTCCGTGGCACAAAGCCGCGTATCGGATCGAGGATGGCGGGCTGTGTGATCCGCCGTCTCTGGACAGCCTCAAGCGCTATCCCCTGGAGATGCGTGATGACGAGGTCTGGGTCGACGATCAGCCGCTCTCGGATCCCCACACCCCGCCAGCCGATGATGAGCGTACGTTTGTGATCATCGGAGCCGGGGCCGCCGGCACGGCGGGAGCAGCGGCATTGCGCGAAAAAGGCTTTGGCGGCCGTGTCGTGCTGATCGACCGTGAAGCCGACGCCGGTTACGACCGCACAGTGCTGAGCAAATTCGTGATTGCCGGGGAAATGCCGCCCGAAGAAGTCCCGCCGCTACGGGATGAACACTTTTACCGCGAGCAGCGCATCGAGCGAATAAACGGTGAAGTGGCGAGCCTGGATACGGCCAACAAAACACTGCGACTGGCCGACGGTCAGTCACTGACCTATGACGCCGCGCTGCTCGCGACCGGCGGCACACCCAACCCCCTCACGTTGCCAGGCGCCGACTTGCCGCAAGTCTTCCTGCTGCGCTCCAAGGATCAGGCGACGCGGATTCTGAACGCTGCAAAACCCGGCCAACGGGTGGTGATCATCGGCGATAGCTTCATTGCCCTGGAGTCCGCGTCGGCCCTGCGCCAATACGGTCTGGAGGTCACCGTGCTGGCGCGCCACGCAGTGCCGTTCGTCAAGCAGTTTGGCGAAGCGGTCGGCAAAGCGATTCGTGCCCGGCACGTGGCCAACGGCGTGGTGTTTCATACCGACAGCGAAGCCGCGCAAATCGAAGGCGCGGGCAAGGTCGAAGCGGTGAAACTGGAAAACGGTCAACGTTTGCCTGCCGATCTGGTGCTCGTCGGCATCGGCGTCAGCCCGGCGACGGAACCGTTTGCCGACCTTACCAAGGAAAAAGACCGTTCACTGCAGGCCGACGGCGGCATGCGCGTGGCCGACGGGCTCTGGGCGGCGGGTGATATCGCGACCTTCCCGCTCAACGGCCAGCCCCAGCGCATCGAACACTGGCGCCTGGCCCAGCAACAGGCGCGGATCGCGGCGGCGAACATGCTGGGCGGCGACGAGCACTACCTCGACGTGCCGTATTTCTGGACCTGGCACTTCGGCAAAAATTACGACTACCTCGGCCACGCCGAAAGCTGGGACGAAGTCGAGTTCAAAGGCAACCCTGACCATCCACCCTTTATCGGCCTGTTCAGCAAGAACGGCGTGGTGGTGGCGGCTGTTGCCTGCGACAAAGAGCGGGCGATGGCGATGCTCGCTGAACGGATGAAGCAACCGCTGCCGGTGGATGAGGCGTGGCTGTTGATTCGGGATGTGGATTAGGTTTAAACAGCGGACAGCAAAACGCCCGGTGCCTGCGTTCGCAGAGACCGGGCGTTGCCATGAAGCGAGCGGTATTACTGAATCGGTGCAACGCCGCCGAGTTTGCTCATCACGAAGCCGACAAATTGTTCAACGGTCATTTTCTGGCCATTGAATTCCACCTGATTGTTGGCGTAATGCAATTTGGTGACGACATCGTTGCCCTCCAGCTTGGCCAGTTGCGTACCGACCGCCATGCTGCTGAACATGTCAGCAGTCGCCGTTGCCTGATCGGCGATGAGCTTGGCGTCGGTCTGACCGTCAATCTGCGATTGCACAGTGAACAGGTCAACGAGCATTGGCTTGGACACTTTCAGATTGAAATCCAGCAGCGCAATCAGTTGTTGGGTCAACTGGTCTGGCGGCAGGTCCATGGACTGCGGTTTGGTCAGGTCGAGCACCAGGTTGGCGCGGCTTTCACCGTTGGTGGATTTGAACGACAGATTCTCCAGGGCGACCTGCGGGCCAGCCGCGAGCAGTTTTTCCAGACCGATTTTGACCTGTGCTTCTTCTTCCGGGGTCAACACCAGTTCTGGCGCCGGTTCACCGGCGGCAGCGGCTTCGGCGGCGGCCTTCTCGTAGGGCTGCAATTTGGTCTGGTAGATCTGCATCAGCGACATGGTCGCCGGGATGTCGAGGTTTTTCAGGCTCATGGCCATCTGCGCAGAACCGAACGTTTTGCCATTCAACGACACCTCGCCCACCTTGTAATCGGCGCGCCCCGAAGCGCTGGTGCCCGACTCTTCGGTGTGGTTTTTCATTTCAAATTTCTTGAAGCCCAGTACCGACTGTTTGGCGCCGAAGGTGGTTTTGCTGTCGGTCACCTCCAGGGTGTTGTCGCCGACGTAATAACCGTAGGTGCTTTTGGTCAGGTTGCTGGCCACGGTCAGGCCGTTCAGCTCGACCTTCACGGGTGTCTGGTCTTCAGCCACCGTGGTCAGCGTCAGGCTGTCCATGTAGCCGTCAGCCTTGACCTTTTGGGCTTGGGCGCTGGCGGCGACGTCGAGGTTCAGACCGGAAAACTTCAGGTGGGAGGTGGCGTCCAGCGCCACGTCCAGCGGCAGCAATTCGAGCGTGCCGTTGGTGGAATTGTCGTACCCGATATTGACCAGGCCCTTGAGCGGCGACTGGTCCTTGGCAGCGGCGAACCATTTCTCGGTGGTTGGCGTTCTTTCCAGTTCGTAGTGACTGGTGGCCATGACCGGCAGCCATTTCAGCGACATCAGACGCGAGAACGGCAGCGGTCCGTGTTCGATGTGGTCGACGAACAGCAACTCGACCGGCGCTTCGCCAAACATTTCACCTTCGCCCTTGAGGCGATAGTGCGCGGTGCTGCTGAACACGTGGCGCTCCAGCGAGACCAGTTCCAGCGATGCCGTGCCGTTGGAACCCACCAGCGCGGCTTTCAGCTCTTTGTTGGCGTCAGCGATCGAGGTATTCAGCACGCCTTCGATTTTGGTGCCGGTGTACCAGGCACCACCGGCGCTGATTGCACCGATGGCAACGACGATTCCAAGAAGCACGCCTGCTGATTTATTCATGAATTACCCGATCAATGTCCGTTGTTGAAAATGTGGTCGTCTTCCCTGAACCCTTGACGGGTTGCGGTCACGACTGCGCTGAAAGTGCGAGGGAGATTAGCATCAGGCGCACCGGGTGGCCCAATGTTTAAAGGTTAAAGAGTGTCTATGGACCGCGTGCACGGGCCGAGAGTTTCGGCGGTCATGAAATCGCGTTCGCGGGCAAGCCTCGCTCCTACAGGTATCGCATGATCCTTGTAGGAGCGAGGCTTGCCGGCGAAGGCGTCAATACCGACAACATCAACTCAGGAATACTGAACTTCCATCTCATCCAGCTGGTGATCAAAGCTTTTGAGCCGCGCCGTCCACGTATACACCAGCACTTCAAAATCGCGATTGATTACCGCCCCGCCCGTCACGTCCGCACGGGGATCGCAGAAGTCCAGCTGATAGCGTTCGCGGGCCATGGCGGCGGCGACATCGGAGAGTTCGCGGGCGTTGTTCAGCCAGTGCCTGCCGTCTTCGGAGACTTGCTTGTCCAGTTCAAGGCATTGTTTCTTCAACGTATCGAGGCTTTTTTCCAGTGGCGTGCCGGTGAGTTCGCCCATGACTTCCTGGAACGTGCGCCCCGGTTGCCAGTAACTGCCCCAGAAATAGCGGTCAAACACCGTTTCGACCCGACGCAAAGCCACCTTGGTGTCCCAGATCAGCACCCGGGTCTTGCCTTGTTCGAGTTGTCTTTTCTTGATGCGCTGGCCCTGGACTGAGGCCCAGGCCACTACGACGATTGCCATCACGGCAATCAGCGCGGCTGCGCTGTCGAGGAACACCAGAGCCTTGTCGATCTGGTGGGCCAGCATGATGCCGTAGAAATAGGTGGCCGACAGCAGAACCAATGCCGCAATAGCGCACCAGAAGCCGGGAGCATAAGGGTTTTTCATTATTAGATCCCCATGACCAACGCGAGCCTTGATCGATGAAATCGACGCGCGACTTCATCAAATCAAAGCATAGCAACGGCCTCAGGGTTTGCCGGGTTGTGACGCTTGCGTTCGTCCGCTTTCCCAGCCACCGCCCAACGCGAGGAACAGATCGATCTGGCTCATGGCAACTTGCGTGTTCGCGGAGGCCAATTGCGCCCGTACATCGGTGTAGGTGCGGGTGGCTTGCAGGTCCGCCAGGAACGATGCGCGGCCGGCCTGGAAGAAGCGGTGGGTCTGGTCGGCGGCCAGTTGTGCCGATTGTTCGGCATCGGCCAACGCATCGCGGCGTTGCAGCAGCGCGGAGTATTGCGCCAGGCTGGTCTGGGTTTCGCGGATGGCGTTGAGCACCACGCCGTCGAAATGCGCAAGCGTGCCTTGGGTCGCCGCTTCTGCCTCACGGATTCGCGCCCGGGAACCATTGGACGGCACAGTCCAGGTCAGCAACGGACCAAAGCCCCAGCGGTTGGTTGCCGGTTTGCCGAGGTTTTCCAGGATGCCGACGGTGCCGACGGTCGCGCCGATGCTGATGTCCGGGTACAACTCGCCGGTGGCGATGCCGATGCCAGCGGTCGCGGCGGCCAATCGGCGCTCGGCCTGGCGCACATCGGGCCGGCGCTTGAGCAAAGTGGCGCCGTCACCGACCGGCAATAATTGAGTGATTTTCGGCAGTTCGTTGCAGGTGGCGGTCCCGGCCGGCAACTGATCGACCGGTTTGGCCAACAGCATCGACAAACGGAACAAACCCGCCTGGCGCGCCGCTTCATAGCGCGGCATGTCGGCGCGCAAGGATTTGAATTGGGTTTGCGAGCGCGTGACCTGGGTTTCATCGCCGCGCCCGGCGTCGCGCAGACGCTGGATCAGGGTCGTGCCTTGGGCTTGCAGGTCGAGGGAATGCTGGGCGATTTCCTGCTCTTCATTGGCCGCACACACTTGGGTGTAGGCCCGAACCACATCGGCCACCAAGGTGATGCGTGCGGTATCGGCGGCAGCCTGGGTCGCGTCGGCATTGGCCTTGGCCGCTTCGATGCCGCGCTGCAAGGTGCCAAACAGGTCGAACTGATACGAGGTCGTAATGCCGATGTCGCCAACGTTGGCCACGGGCACTTTATCCGCCAGCAAGAAGGCTTCGCCGGACTCCTGCAAACGCTGGGCGCCCATTTTCACGCCGCCGCTCCAGCCGCCCGCCGCCTGCGCTTCGTCAACCTGAGCACGGGCCCGGGAAAGGCTCGCCGCCGCCACGCGCAAATCGGTATTGGTGACCATGGCCTGCTGCACCAATTGGTCCAGGCGCGGATCCTGATACAGGCGCCACCAATCGGCGGGCACCGGGGCCGAAACGACATTTTTACCGTTCACCGCCAAGTCACCCTGCAAGTCTTCACGGTGGATGGCCGCGTCGTCCGGCAGGTGATAATCCGGCCCGACCACCTGACAGGCCGACAGCAACACGCCTAATCCGACGACAGCCAAACCCGAGGCCCTGCTCATTTCGCGGGCTCCTGCGGCTGGTCTTCCATGATCGATACCGTGGCGGTGCGCCCGGCGATCATGCGGAAATCCGCCGGTACGTCGTCGAAGGCAATCCGCACCGGAATCCGCTGGGCCAGGCGCACCCAGCTGAAGGCCGGATTGACGTTGGGCAGCAGGTTGCTGCCGCTGCTGCGGTCGCGGTCTTCGATGCCGGCGACGATGCTTTCCACGTGGCCACGCAAACGCGCGCGGTCGCCGACCACGCGGATGTCGACCGACTGGCCGACATGAATGCCGTCGAGTTTGGTTTCTTCGAAATAACCGTCGATGTGGAACGAATTACTGTCCACCACCGACAACACCGGACGCCCGGCGGTGACGAATTCCTGCGCACGCGGCGCGCGGTCGTTGACATAGCCGTCCACCGGGCTGCGAATGGTCGAGCGGTCCAGGTTGAGCTGGGCGCTGTCCACCGCCACCTGAGCTTCCATCAGCGCAACTTCGGCGCGAGCGACCCGCGACTGGCTTTCTTCCAGTTGCTCGCCCGGCACCAGATTGCCGAGGCCGCGGTTACGCTTGGCTTCCCGTTGCGCCTGGGCCAGGGTTTCCTGACGGTCGGCGACCGCCGCTTTCGCCTGACGCAAGGCCAGTTTGAATCGGTCCTGGTCGATGCTGAACAGCACCTGGCCGCGTTTCACCAATTGGTTGTCACGCACCTGCACTTGCTGGATCAGCCCGGAAACGTCCGGCGCGATCTGCACGATGTCGGCGCGGATGTGCCCGTCCCGGGTCCAGGGCGCGAACATGTAATACATCACCATGCGCCAGACCACGACGACGGCGAAGGTCACGATCAGCAAGGTCAGGACCACGCGACCGAGGGTCAAAAAAGGTTTTTTCATGTCATCAGGTATCGACTGAGTGAGTCCACGGCGCCAAGCAGCAAGGCGTAGAGAGCCACGTTAAACAATGCCCGGTGCCAGACCAGACGGTAAAAGTGCAGGCGTGTCAGCAGCCCGTGCACCAACAGGAACAACAGATACGTAATGCCCATCAGCACCAGCAACGTGGGCAGGAAGACCCCGCTGATATCCAGATCACCGATCATAAAGGCGCTCCATCGATGCCATGGGGAAGCGGTTCTTCGAGTTCGCCCAAGGCGACGAATTCCACCCCTGGCAGCAGCGACAGGCGCAGGCCGCTCAGGGCATGCAACAGGTGCAGACGCGCGCCGTCATCGCACTCGGTGTTGAGGGCGCGGCGGGTGCGGTCGAGGGTCATCAGCAGCGGGCTCGGTGCCGGCAATCGCTCGCCCGCCTTCAGGCACGCCTTGAAATACTCGCCAACCTCGGCCACCACTTGATGCAGCAGCACTTGCGGGGCGCCGAGCACTCGCGGCGTGTAAGCCAGCAAGTCGAGCAGGTTCAGCGCTACGCGCACTTCCCGCAGCGCGATGCCGGTGTCTTGCCCGGTCATGGCCAGGCGCGGCAGATGCTGCATCAGGCGATCGAGCATCTGCACGCCCAGGTGCCGGTGTTCGGCCAGCGTGGCCGGCTCGGTCAGGCTGACAATGTCGCGCCAGCTGAAACGGGTCAGGCGCTTGGCCGCCAGTTCCGCACCGAATGGCCGGGCGATCAGGGTCCAGACAAAGGCAAACAGCAAGCCGACGGGGCCGGCGAGGTTGGAGTTGGCGAAGCTGAGGAAATCCGCGTCGTAAGCGCCCTGAATGCTGATGAACGACGAGGTGTTGACCAGCGTCAGCAGCATGCCCAGGTAAAACTGCGGCTTGACCGTCAGGGTGCCGATGCAAATGAACGGCACAGAAAACGCCAGCACCAGCATCGGAAAATCATGCAGGTTGGGCAGGACCAGGAACAGATAAAGACTGGCGAACAACACCGACATCGCGGTCCAGAAAAAGAACCGGAAAATCTGCGGCGCCGGGTCGTCCATCGAGGCGAAGAAGCTGCACGCCACCGCCGCCAGAATCACCGCAGCGCCGCCATCCGTCCAGCCGAGCAGGATCCATAGCACCGAGGCGACAATAATCGCGGTCACCGTGGACGCCGCCGAATAAAGCATCAGCCCCCGGTCGAGAAACGGCGACAGGCGGCCCAGGCGCCAGTGCCGATACACCGCGCGCCAGCTGTCCTGGCTTTCGCATTGAATGGCGTATTGCAGGCTGCGGCAGTCTTGCCACAAGTCGATCCACTCGCCGAGGCGATACAGGGCGTTGGAAAACAGCAGTTGCTTGCGGTCATTCAGCGCTTCGGCGGACGGTTGCAAGGCCTCAAGTTGATCTTTCAGCGCCTGCCAGCGGCCGAGGTCGGCATCCTTGTGATTCAGCCATTCGGTGGTCGCCGTCAGCAGCGGCGCGAACTTATCCACAAGCTCGGGCGTTCTGCGTTCGAGGGCATAGAGCGCGTCGTCGAGGGCATCGATCACGGGCAGCAGGTGAATCATGCGGCCGCGCAGTTCCTTGGTATTACGCACCGTCTGCGGCCGCGCGCCTTCGTGGGGCAGCTGGCCGATCATCAATTCCAGGCTGTTGAACGTCGCCACCATCGCCGAGCGCAAGGCGCTGACTTCATCAGGTTGCACGTCGCGGCTGAGGAAACGCAGGCTGTAAGTCGAGGCATCGGCGAACCATTTGTTCACCGAATCGTTGAACACCGGCGCCAGCCGCCGGGGCCAGAACATGGCACCGACCACGGCCGCCACCGCGATGCCGAGAAAGATTTCTTCGGTTCGCGCTTCCGCGACATCCCACACCGCCAACGGGTTATCCACCACCGGCAGGGCGATCAGCGGCAGGGTGTAACCGGCAAGCATCAGCGCATAACTGTTGGCCGTGCGCAGATGCAAAGACAGGAACAGCAACGTCCCGGTCCACAACGCGATCACGACCACCAGCACATACGGGCTCTGGACAAACATCGGCACGAAAAAAACCGCGGCCGCCGCACCGAGCAAGGTGCCGACCGCCCGGTACAACGCCTTGGAACTGGTGGGGCCGACAAAAGGGCTGGAAACGATATACACCGTGGCCATCGCCCAATACGGACGCGGCATTTGCATGAGCATGGCGATGTACAGCGCAATCATCGACGCCGCGAACGTGCGCACTCCGTAGAACCAGTCCCGCGCCGGAGGAACGCCGGTGAAAAATCCGCTCAAGGGTTGGCCACCGATGGCGGGTTGGCCGCTTCAAAGGCTCGCAGCACCCGCAACGTCGCTTCCAGATCACTGCGGTCGATCCCTTCGAGCACCTCATTGCGCAAACGCACCAGCTCGATTTCGACAGCCTGCACCAACTCCCGACCGGTTTCGGTGAGGCTCAGGCATTTGGCGCGGCGGTCATGGACGTCTTCAGTGCGACAGACGTAACCGGCGTGACACAGCTGATCGAGCAGACGCACCAGCGACGGACTCTCCATCCCAGCCGCCTGCGCCACCGTCACCTGTCGCACACCCTCGCCCAGGCGCCCGATCATCAACAACGGGACGGCGCAGGCTTCGGAAATCCCATAGTTGACCAGCGTGGTCTGGCAGATCTTCCGCCAATGCCGCGCGGCCACCACCATGGAGCTGCTGATGTTCATCTGGAGAGCGTCGAGGTTTTTCGGCACGAGGGGAAATGCACACTGTTAGTTTGCTAACTATCAATATGGCATTGGAGGGGAAAGTTGGTCAAGTTTTGAAACAATTCTGTAGCCGGACGGACCGTTTTACGACATTCAACCGGACCCCAGGTTGAAATCGCCCAGACGCACCAGCATCGTTTCGAAAAGCTCTGCCGAAACCAGAGAGGCCTTGATCTGATTTTTTTCAATCACCGCCACAGGCCTGTCTTGCGCCTCACGCACTATAGTTCCTGCGTTTTTCGCGAGTTCAGAGATGCTGATGACTCTTTCTGCCAAAACACGCTGCATGACTCGGTCTCATGGTTGGACTCAACGCCATGAAAGCTACTTCAGCTCAGGTAACACCTTTCAGAAAAGCTGTGACAAGGTCTTGCGTTCAGATGGTTACACCCCCCGCCCCTTCCTCATCAGCACATCCAGTTGATCCACCACCTCCGCCCAATCGGCATCATCCAGAATCTCCTCCCGCAGTAACTGAGCCTGGCTCTCGTTCCAGAAAAACGCATCGGCCAGATGCAATTCGGGCTTGAGCGGTGAGTGAGTGGCGATGAATTTATCGATGCTTTCGGCGTCGTCCGGCAGGCCGAGTTGCTTGAACAGCGAGGGGAGGTTGTGGGTTGGGGATTCCATGTCGGGCTCCTTTTTATGGCAAATGATGGGGTGACTGCTGCGCAGTCATTCGCGGGCAAGCCTCGCTCCTACAGGTGCCGCGTGATCCTGTAGGAGCGAGGCTTGCCCGCGAAGGCGATGTCACTGACTCCACAAAACTCATTGGCTCAATTCACGCACCTCGGCGTGCGGCACCATTTTCAGAAACTGCGGCATTTCCATGCGCAACAGATTGGTGTGGTTGCCGGCTTCCAGATAGATGTCTTTCTGCCGGGTCAGTAGCGGGTCGATGACCACGTCCAGGCCATAGGCTTCGCCCAGGGCGGGCACAGCGCCGCGTTCGCAATCATCGAACAGGTGCGGCAGGTTGCTTTCCCGGGAGATCTGCCATTCGCCGCTGCTGCGAACTTTGCTCAGGTCCAGATGACGGCTGGCGGGCAGCACAGCCATCAGGAAATGCCCGTGTTGGTCGTCGAGGATAACTGACTTGGCCACCCGTTCGGCAGGAATGCCCGCGAGTCGCGCGGTTTCAAGGCTGCTGGCCGAGTGCGGGTGGGACACGATGTCATATTCGCAGTGCGCCTTGTCCAGGCTGCTCTGCAGGGTTCTTGCCATACGCATGATGCACCTCGGTGTCCGCAAACACTGTTTGGCGGACGATGGTTAACACTTTTCTTCGTACTGAAAGTCTAGGCCCGCTGGCGCATTCCGGAGTGAAATCCGCCCGCCGGGCCAAGGTCAACAACTGGTCAAAATTCGTACAACCCACAGCTCAGCTAGACTGTATAAAGAACCATCAATGACTCTCCCGGAGGGTCGCGTGAACATTCGTTGCTGTGCAGTTGCGCTGCTGTTGGCCTTGAGCGGATCGGTCTTCGCGTCGGACACCATTGTCTTGCTGGCCCCCAACCCCATGGGGATCTGGCTGATCACGCTCGGCATCGCCTTTTTGATCGCCGAGGCGGCGCTGCCCAATTACGGCGTGATCGGGCTCGGTGGCATTGTGATGTTCGTCATCGGCGCGGTGATTCTGACCAACACCGAGGTGCCGGTGCCGTTGATGATCGGCCTGGGACTGATCAGTGCGCTTTTGTTGATCTTCCTGCTGATCCGCGCCCTGAAAACCCGACCGCGGCACAACGTCAGTGGCGATGCCGGACTTGTGGGCAGCGTGACGCCGGTGATTTCGTTGAACGCCGACAACGCCTGTAACGGCTGGGTGCACCTGCAAGGCGAACAGTGGCAAGTGCTCAGCAGCACGCCGCTGCAACCGGGGCAAAAGGTCCGGGTGGTGGCACGCAAGGGATTACTGCTGAAAGTGGCCGCGGCTGACGCGGCGTCGAAGGGAGAATAGCCATGGGCCTGCAACTGGGTTTTGCCGCGCTGCTGTTACTGCTGATCGCGCTGGCGGGGTCGACCTTCCGCATCCTGCGCGAATACGAGCGCGGGGTGGTGTTCCAGCTCGGGCGCTTCTGGCAAGTCAAGGGGCCAGGCCTGATCCTGCTGATTCCGGTGGTCCAGCAAATGGTTCGCGTCGACCTGCGCACCGTGGTGCTCGACGTGCCGACACAAGACGTGATCACCCGCGACAATGTCTCGGTCAAGGTCAACGCCGTGCTGTATTTCCGCGTGCTCGATCCGCAGAAAGCCATCATCCAGGTCGAAGACTTCCTCATGGCCACCAGCCAACTGGCCCAAACCACGTTGCGGGCAGTGCTGGGTAAACATGAGCTCGATGAACTGCTGGCCGAACGGGAGCGGCTGAACATCGACATCCAGCAAGTGCTCGACGCCCAGACCGATGCCTGGGGCATCAAGGTGGCGAACGTCGAGATCAAGCACGTGGACCTCAACGAATCGATGGTCCGCGCCATCGCCAAACAGGCCGAAGCCGAGCGGGAACGCCGGGCCAAGGTGATTCACGCCGAAGGCGAATTGCAGGCCTCGGAAAAACTCATGCAAGCCGCCGAGATGTTGGGGCGTCAGCCGGGGGCCATGCAGTTGCGCTACATGCAGACGCTGAGCTCGATTGCCGGGGACAAGACAGCGACGATTGTCTTCCCGCTGCCGATCGAATTGCTCAAGGGGATGGCGGATTTGTCGTCCAAATCCTGACCTTCCGCGAAAACACCAACGTCTGGTAACTCCGTCGGAGATTTCCTTCAAGTTGTAGTGGTGTTGGTGAACTTGTTCCGGCCTGAACCCAGGTCTAGTCTGGGTTTGTCACTGAATAAACGGTGACACGGACGTGCAAGTCCGACGAAACTGTTTAGGTCGCAATTGCCATGTCTCATTGCTTAATGGCGGCTGCGCGCAGGAGATCCTCGGATCTGCTGGGTGTCCTAAACAGTCCCGGTCTTGCACACCTGCGCACGGCCGCCACCCCAACTCGCGTGCAAGCGAACGGTGACGGCTCCTACTTACTGTTTAGGATTTTTATATATGCACAAAATTACGCCGAATCCGCCAGGTAACCCTGGCACCGATTCCGACGATTCCCTCGAAGCCGAAAAACTCAAGGAAGCCGCAGACCGCGCCTTCGCCCACTACTTCCCCCCGACTGACGGAAAACCAGCCAAACGCCGCAAAGGCCATCTCTTCACCGTTTCCCCCGACATCGATACCGAAGCCCTGCTGGCCAATGCCTCCGAAGACCTGCTGTCCATCAGCGCCATTGCGGCCGATCTGGCGGACGATGTGGACGGGACGCGGCGTTCGGTTGCCTTGGCGCTCAGCCGCATGGCCGATGGCGTGCAGTTGCTCGTAGAGCGGGCGATGGATCATTGGGAGGCGATGCAGATTCAGCAGGCTCAGGCCAAGGTTTAGCCGGGTCGATTGGCGGTGAATTGACCGCCGCCATCGCGAGCAGGCTCGCTCCTACATTGGATCTGCGTCGTACACATAATTTGTGTTCACTGAAGATCAACTGTAGGAGTGAGCCTGCTCGCGATGGCGTCAGTGCTGTCAATGCATGACTTGGCAACCAGCGCCTCATAAGGCCCCCGCGCCCAACGCTCCACCCGCTCACGCAACAACGTCGACGCCTCACGCCGCTTGTCATCACAGTCCCCGACAAACACCGATGAAGGCTGTTTGGCATGCCGCCCCACCGCCGCAAACACTTGCTCCCTCTGCACGTCATCCAACCCGAAAAATCCAGCCAACCGCCCCGCCATTGCGCCCGGCAACTCGCTGTAATTCACCGCCAACCCACCAAACGCCTGGCATTGCGCCAACCCCGATGCCAGCAACCGCCCCAACCGCCGCGCAATAAAATCCTCACGACTGTCGAACGGCAATTCATCATCCAGCCCACTGGCCCCGATCATTCCCGGCACCATGTGCATGCCCGGGCGGCGTATATGGGAAACAGCGATTTCCAGCGGATCGCGGTACACAAACAACCAGGGCGTGTCGGGAAAGCACTCGCGCAGCAGGGGCAATTCGGTGATGTTCCAGGCATCGAGTTTGATCACCAGCCGCTGCTCCGTACCAAGCCGACGCTGACCATAGGCGGACAACAACCCTTTGATCGCGGCACACCGTTCGACGACTGGCAAACCACTGCGCAACAACGCATCCAGCGGCGGCGGTTCGCTGATGACGATGTGGTTGGTGAGTTGCGCGAGCATCTGACTGATCAGAGTCGAGCCGCATCGCGAAGCGTGAAAAATGAATGCACTCGGCGCCAACCCAGGACTCTGCGCCTGCCAGTCGCCGAGAACAGCCAACGGCGTCTGCCGACGAAACGCCTGATTGAACGGTAACCTCAGCGCAGCTTCCACGGCATCGCGAAAAAACGGCTGATGCAACGGCGTGTCCCCGAACCAGCACCAATCGACCTGCCACTCGCCAGCCGGCTGCCAGATCCGAATCGGCAACCAGCCTTCGAGATTCAGGCGCTCCATTGTTCATTCCATCGGCGGCGACCGCTGCGCATCGCGGCACGCAGTTCTTCCCGAGAAAATTCCAGGCCTCGCTCCGCCGCCAGCTCCAAGGTGCGGGTGATAAACACCTCGGTGTCCGGCAAGCCCTGCAAGGTCTTCGAAAGCTGCAAATCACTGGCCACCAGACGCTGAAATTGCAGCAAGGCGCCGTCACCCGAACCCGGCTGCGGCGTGGTCGATACACCGTCGACAATCGCCTGCTCCAGCCAGTCACCCGGCCGGCAATCGAGCACCAAATGAACCCGCGCCTGAGTATCCCGATTGTCCACACGGTGCGGTCGCGACAGGTCGAGAAACCAGCACTCGCCCGCCGTCATCGGCATGCGCTGACCGTCCAGCATGAAGTCCACTTTCGGCGGGCTGAGCAGCGGAATGTGCAGACGCAGATCGGCGGCTGGTCCGCCAAGATCGTAGTCACGATGTTCATGAATCTGCCCGCCCGGCCCCAGTCGCAACAGGCGTGCGCTGACGACCTCCACCGGCAGATCCCGCAAGCCCTGCTGCCATCGCGGATCCCTCAACCACGGCGCACGCAACAGCGATTCGCCACGCCCCGGCGACAGTTCCGTCAGGGCATCCGCCGCCGACACCAGCGCCACACCACTCCAGTCCCCGGCGTAGTAATCGCTGTTGAAATGCGCATGCCACGCGTCCTCGCCAATCGCCGCCAGCGCCTGCAACAACAGCGGCAAATCCACCGCCACCGGCAAGCGGGAAAATACCGGTCGGCTCATCGTTTCGGCAGCACCGCACACTCGCCGAGCCAGGTCAGCAAGCGGTCGAGGCAGGCTTCGACTGACTGCACGCCGGTGTCGAGCACCAGGGAGGCGGACGGCGGCGGTTCATAGGGCGCGGAAATCCCGGTAAACCCCGCCAGGTCACCACGACGCGCCCGCGCATAATGACCTTTGGGATCACGCTGCTCGCACACCGCCAACGAAGCGCTGCACCAGACTTCGCGATAATCCTCACCCAGACGGCGAGCGAACACCTCACGCAACTCCACCAGAGGCGCGATCATCGCGAGGATGACGATCTGCCCGTTCTCCACCAACAGCGCCGCGAGTTCGCTGGCGCGGCGGATGTTCTCCAGACGATCGCTGTCGGAAAAGCCCAGGTCACGATTGAGCCCGACCCGCAAGCCGTCGCCATCGAGCACCACGCTCTGCACGCCGCGCTCGAACAACTCAGCGTGCAGGGCCTGGGCCAGCGTCGATTTACCCGCCGCCGGCAAACCGGTCAGCAGGATCGCGGCGCCGTGATGACCATTGCGGGTCTCCCGTTGTTCGCGATTGATGCTCGCGGTCGGCGCCAGCAGGTTATTGGACCGGAGCATGGGTCACCGGCACACTGATATTGCCCGACGCCCACGCCGCTTCGCGGTTGGCCAAGGCGGTGGCGATGGATTGGACTTCGGTGGATTGCACCTCGTCCGGCATCGGGTCGAGGCCGGCGCTGGCGAAGATCTGGCCGTAGGCGTTACGCAGATCGGCATAGGACAGGTCCCGGCGCAAATCCGCCTGCAACGTGTTCAGTTCACCCTGGATCAGGTCCAGTTCACCAAGTCCCGCCGCCTGATGACGGTTGCGCAATTGCCCCAGAATCTCCCCGTCGATGCTCGAGAGTTCCTGGTTGGTCTGGAACTGATTCAGCGCTTCCTGGTAGTTGGCGTTCGCCACATAGAGCTGGGCCAGCACCGCGATGGACATGGCCTGGCGCCGTGCCTTGGCGACCTCTTCGCCGGCCTTGGCCACGTTGATCGCGGCCGGTGCGGAAATCACGTTAAACAGGTTCCAGGTCAGCTTCACACCGTAGTCGGCCCACTTGTCATTGACCAGAAACGAGTTGCTGTCGTAATGCCCACCTGCCGAAAACTCCAGCCCCGGCAACAGCCGCAGCATGGCTTTACGGGTTTCGGCAGTGCTGATGCGGGTCTGGTAATCCTGTTCGCGCAGCTCCGGACGGCTGGCCAGGGCTTCATGCTCCAGGCTGGCCATGCCGACCTTCAACTGCGGAATCGAGTAGTCGTCCGGGGTCGCCAATTTCAGATCGGTGCCCATCGGCAGGTTGATCAGGGTCGCCAGTTCGGTTTTGGCCAGGGACAGCGCCCGGCGTTGCTCTTGCAACTGGCGGGTCGCCTCGATCAGCGAACGCTGGTAACCCAGCGCCTGGATCGGATCGCCGATGCGTTGGGTGCTCATGCTTTGGCTGTTGCCGCGTGCCGTATCGACCCGCGCCATCAGGCTGTCGATCTGCGTGAGCAAACGTTCGGCAGCCACCGCTCGCCAATAGGCCGAGCGCACGTCCTGGACGATGGTGTTGATGACCTTGCGCCGACGTTCCTGAACGATCAGGCGCTGGTCGCCCTGCTGTTTGGCACTGATGTAACTGACGCCGAAGTCGAGGACATTCCACACCATGGTCAGGTCGGCCACTCGGCGGTCGCGGTCCTGGGAGGTCGACGGTTCCAAAGACTGGGTGCCGGTCAGTACGCTCTGGCTGCTGGAGGCGCCAACGTTGCTACGCCCGACGTAGCCTGCATCCAGGGCCATGCGCGGCAGCATGTCGAAACTGGCGAGGTCGAGTTGGCGCTTGGCCAACGCCTCTTCCATGATCTTGAGCCGGCCTTCAAGGTTGTATTTCACCGCACGGGCCATGGCCTGGTGCAAGGTCAGCGGACCACTGAGCGGCTCCTGGCCGGTGTACATATTTTGCAGATCGCTCTTGGCGCGCTGTTCGCTGACGCTGCGTTCGATCGGTTCACTTTTGACGGCACATCCGCTTATCGCAAGCGCCAGCAGGCTGACGCACAACAACGAGTGACTTCTATTCATCCTTGACTGCCCCTGAGTGCTGCACTGATTTTATGGTTATTTCAGGCCTGCATTTCGCTGATGCCGACCTGTTTCAACGCTGCGGCCAGGCTGTCGACCTGCCGTTGCTCGGTGTCTTTGAGTTGTTGCAATTGCTGGTTCAGCGTCAGCGCGCCAAACACGCCGCGCAGTCCTTGGGAAACATCCCCGCCCCTGATGGAATGACTGCCGAACGAGTTCAGTGAGTCGCGTTCACTGCTGGTGTCCTGATTGAACAGACTCGACAGCGTACTGGTGCTGAATACCCCGCCATCGCCACCCCCAAAGCCAAGGAAACCGTGACCTGACCCATCGCCGCCACTGTCGCTGCTGCTGAATACCTGGGCGATGAAGCTGCGGGTCAGCGCGCCGCGGTTGATGAAAATGTCCCCCAGCGGCCGGATGCCGTTGCCGATCACCCGGTCTTCGAACAGCGGGGTAAAGGTCAGCGGCGAGCCCAGCGCGCCCGTTGGCGCGGCGAAAATGATCGGTTGCAGCGGCGCGTTCGGTTGCTCAGCAACGGTTACGGGTTGCGAGACGGGGATCACCGGATCGACCGGCACCAACACACTTGGGGTCGATACGGTGTTGATCGCGAAGTTATTCGACTGGCTGGCGCCGCTGCCGGCATTGCCCGAACCGTCACTGACGCCCGCGATGTTCAGGCTGATCACGTTGCTGCCGTTGCTGACATTGTTGGTAGGCGTCAGCATCGCGGTCCAGGTTGTGCCGCCGTCGCTGCTGGACAGGTCGGACAACGTGCCGTTGGCCACATTGATGTCGGACAGGTCGAAACCGCTCACTGCTTCGTTGAACGTGATCGTCACCAGCGACGTCTGTCCGACGCCAATGTTGGGGTTGGCGACCACGACGGTGACGGTCGGCCGTTCACCGTCGATGGCGTAATTGTTGGACACGGCGAAGCTGCTGCCGATGTTGCCTGCCAGGTCGGCGACATTGCTGGTGTCGAGGGCGATGAAGTTGCTCGGGTCGGACATATTTGCTGTGGGCGTGAAGGTCGCGGTCCAGGTCTTGCCGCCGTCACTGCTGGCCAGGTTGCTCAACTCGCCGTTGGTCACGCTCAAATCCGACAAGTCGAAGTCGCTGACCACCTCGCTGAAGGTGAAGGTCACGAGCGTGGTCTGGCCAATGCCCAAATGCGAATTGGCGACCACGATGGTGGCGGTCGGGCGCGTGGCATCGAGGGCGTAGTTGTTGGAAATGGCAATCGCGGCACCGGCATTGCCTGCCGCGTCAGCCACGTTGCCGGTGTCGAGCAGGATCAGGTTGGTGGTGTCGTTGATGTTCGCCGTCGGCGTCAGGGTCGCGGTCCAGGTCACGCCGCCGTCGCTGCTGGCCAGGTTGGACAGCACACCGTTGGCCACGCTGAGGTCCGACAAGTCGAAACCGGACACCGCTTCGCTGAAGGTGATGGTCACCGTGGTGGTCTCGCCGATACCGAGGCGATTGTCCGCGACCACGATGGTGGCGGTCGGCCGCGCCGTGTCGACGGCGTAATTATTGGAATCGGTCACGCCCACGCCGCTGTTGCCTGATGCATTGATCACACCGCTGTTGTCGAGGCTGATCAGGTTGCTGCTGTCCGTCACGTCGACCGTTGGCGTGAAGGTCGCCGTCCAGGTGACGCCGCCGTCGCTGGACGAGACATTGCTCAGCGTGCCGTTGGCGATGGTCAGGTCAGCGTTGCTGAAACCACTCACCGCTTCGCTGAAGGTGATGGTCACGCCTGAAGTTTCGCCGGCCTTGAGGGCGTTGTCGGCGATCACGATGGTCGCGGTCGGCACTTGGGTTTCCACCACGTAGTTGGCGGAGTTGGTGGTGCCCGTACCGGCGTTACCGGCCTGGTCTGCGATGCCGGTGTTGTTCAGGGTGATGAGGTTGGTCGCATCGGTCACGCCGAGGGTCGGGGTGAAAGTCGCGGTCCAGGTGATCCCGCCATCGCTGCTGCTGACGGCGCTCAACGTGCCGTTGGCAATGCTCAAGTCGCTGTTGTCGAAACCGCTGACCGCCTCGCTGAAGGTGATGGTCACCAGTGAGGTTTCGCCCGGTTTCAGAGTCGTATCACTCAAGACGATGGTGGCGGTCGGGCGCAGGCTGTCGATCACGTAGTTGTTGGAGTCGGTGGTGCCGCTGCCCGCGTTACCGGCCAGGTCGACGATGCCGGTGTTGTCCAGCGTGATGAGGTTAGTCGCATCGTTGACGCTGACGGTCGGCGTGAAGGTTGCCGTCCAGGTGATGCCGCCGTCGCTGCTGCTCACCGCACTCAATGTGCCGTTGGCGATGGTCAGGTCGGCATTGGAGAAACCGCTGACCGCCTCGCTGAACGTGATGGTGACCAACGAGGTTTGGCCCAGCGCCAGCGTGGTGTCCGCCACCACGATGGTGGCCGTCGGGCGCACGGTGTCGATGGCGAAGTTGTTCGAATCGGTGGTGCCGCTGCCCACGTTGCCCGAGGCATTTTGCACACCGCTGTTGTCCAGGGTAATCAGGTTGGTGGCATCGGTGATGCTGGTGGTCGGCGTGAAAGTCGCCGTCCAGGTGATGCCGCCGTCGCTGCTGCTCACCGCGCTCAACGTGCCGTTGGCAATCGTCAGGTCGGCGTTGCTGAAACCGCTCACGGCTTCGCTGAAGGTGATGGTCACCAGGGAGGTTTCACCGATGTTCAGGGCGTTGTCGGCGACCACGATAGTCGCCGTCGGCAGCACGGTATCGATCGTGTAATTGCCGGAATTGGTGGTGCCGCTGCCGGTATTGCCAGCAAGGTCAGCCACGCCGGTATTGGCCAAGGTGATGACGTTGGTCAGGTCATTCACGCCGACGGTGGGCGTGAAGGTCGCGGTCCAGGTGATGCCACCGTCGCTGCTGCTCACGGCGGTTAACGTGCCGTTGGCAATCGTCAGGTCAGCGTTGGTGAAACCACTGACGGCCTCGGAGAAGGTGATGGTCACCAGCGAAGTTTCGCCGGCACTCAGGGTCGGGTCTGCCAGGACGATGGTCGCGGTAGGGCGGAGCGTATCGATGGCGTAGTTGTTGGAATCGGTAGTGCCGCTGCCGGCGTTGCCCGCCAGATCCGCGATCCCGGTGTTGTCCAGGGTGATCAGGTTAGTCGTGTCATTGACGCTGGCACTCGGGGTGAAGGTCGCCGTCCA
>LNAP01001391.1_pt1 | contig 25721 bp, 24 predicted proteins | sample 602601 | NCBI WGS metagenome assembly LNAP01 (sample SAMN02440304, study PRJNA202911) | soil metagenome | biome: Subtropical and temperate rainforests or woodlands; isolation source: soil samples (1 kg each in a 20% v/v slurry with milli Q water) were... ...
GTTTGTGGGTTGAAACAATTACAGCATCGCGGCAGTGATACGACAAACGAATAATTCAAATAGATTGATTCTTATTTTTATATAAGTTATCGTGCAATTTGAACTCTCGATGCCGTCTTGCAACCTGAATACCCAATCTTCTGATCGTTTTTTGGAAGCTCACGGTCTGTAAACCATGAATATTTCGCTTAGGCAATTGCGTGCATTTGTCGCCGTTGCAGAAAACCAAAGCTTCACCAAAGCAGCAAACGTCCTGCACTCAACTCAATCAGCATTGAGCGTGCTGGTCAAAGAGCTTGAAGAGGAAGTGGGCTTTCGTCTGCTAGATCGAACCACACGCCAGGTCGTACTGTCCGATTCCGGACTCGGCTTCTATCAAATGGCCCATAAGCTTCTTGAAGAGTTCCGCAGTGTTGTGCGAGAAGCATCGGATATCGCGATGCTTAATCGAGGAGTAGTCCGCGTCGGCGCAACGGAGGCGGCCGCATGCTCGTTGATTGTGCCTGCCATCGCTGCTTATCATCGCCTTAAACCTGGCATCGAAGTGCGCCTCATCATCACGCTGGTGCCAACTATGTTCAATGCGCTTCGAAGCGGAGAAGTCGATTACATCATCGGTCCCCGCTTTCTTCAGGACGGCGAATTCGACCAGACCGTACAATTTGAGCCTTTGTTAAGTAGCCCTCTAAGAGTATGGCTTCCGCCAGGCCATAGCCTTACACGAAAAAAAGAAGTTCATTGGGAGCAATTGCTGAAGCAAGATCTGGTAATCTCGGCCGTGGATTTTTCTAACCGGTTAATGCCCACAGTAAGGCGCCATTTGGGCGATACGGTTGTAGATCAGTTGCTGTCAGAATCAAGTTCGACACGCCGCAAGGTTTCCAATATCACTGCAGGCCTTAGCATGGTGAAGGCCGGGCTGGGGGTAACCTTTTCAGCGGAGTATATTCGGCCACTAGCTGAAGCTTTCGGCTTGAAAGGGCGTCCTCTGGTAGACCCGGACTTAGACCGGCTCATTGCCTTGTACTCACGTCGAAACCGCACGCTTTCACCAGCAGCAGCCAATTTTTCGGAGTTCTTCCGAGGTTATCTGAGCGATGCAGGGCTATCCATTGATCCCCCTGGTTTGGCCCGACCATAATTAGCGCCGACCAAAAATAGCAGGCCCATATCCGGCCCACAGCAGCGGGCCGGCGCCACCCCATGAACCAGGCTGGCAGTCGCATAGCGAGGGCGACTGCCAGCCTGGTGACGCGCTTAGATATAACACTCCCCGTCAAGGTAGGCCTTGCGCCATCGCGTAATGATCACGCGCTCGAACAAATTCCCGTCCTTGTGAAAAGGATCAGCGTCAATTAAGGCCTGGGCCTCTTCACGCGTGTCGACATCCACTAGATAAATACCTCCTCCAGCGTCAGTGCCATCATCGAGCAATTTGGCACCGCAAGCTAGAAGCAGTTTTTTGTTCTGTTCCAGAAAAACAAGATGGGCCTGCCGATGCGCCTGCCGCACGGCTTGATGGTCTTTTTTGTCGAAGGTCTCAATAAGATAAGGCACGTTACGATTCCTGTTGATAACTAAACGGTAGCGATAGGGGTGACCGGTGAACCCACGGCCCCCGGCAGGCGCAAGGGCGGCGCTGTCAGAAAGAAACGCGACCGTTTGTTTTGACGTAACCAGGACGCCAGCTCGGTCAAATACCACAGTTCAGCCAGCGGCAACCCCAGCTTGAACATGCAGTGGTGATGCAGCGGCAAAACAGCGCAACATGCATTGGGCAAGCAGGCCGGATGAACCTCGACCGCATAGTTGTCCGCGGCAATCGCAGCAATGCCCGAATCCGTAATCCATTGATGTAGCTTTTCGTCGGTACCGTCTAGTGCGGCGCACATATTATGGGCTTTTTCAGGGTCTGGCTTGCGGTTCATTTCAAGCAGGCATTGTGCAAACTCTGTGTGCAGCACCAGCATGTCGCCCGATTCAATTTCCACATTATCTTTTTCCATGACGCGCATTAGATCGTCATAGTTGACCGCCTTGGCCTCACGGCCGAAATGCGCCGCCAAATCAACCATGACAGCGCGCCCTTGCATGCCCTTGACCGCCAGCGGTGTAATGTCCAACGCCTTGGCATTCGATTGTTTCAAACCCGTAAGCGACTCTTTGAACCCATTGTGCTCGTCGTAATCCATCAGGCCTTCGATATCTTTATTGGGTTTAAAGCCGTTGTAATAAACCCGCTCGGCGTGCCCGTCGCCGTCGGCGTCAAACAGCGCCCCCACATGACCCAGTGCATCCCACTGCGTTGAGTACTGCAGGCTTAGCGTAACTTTATCGTCGCTTAGTACATCGACGGCCCCCGGATTAAAGCGCCCCAAAGGAAAGTTGGTGTAAAGCATGCCCTCGCGCTCGGTCGGAGTAATGACCGGAGGATGACGCCGAACGTTCAGCACGTTGCCACCCGGAAAGTCCAGCGGCAATGATAGGCAAAAGGAGCGGCCTTCAATAATTTCCCGGGCGCCCTGCTTGACCTTTTCCGGCGTCAAAAGATTCAGCCGACCTAACTGGTCGTCCGGCCCATAGTCACCCCAATTAGATCCTTCGGGCCGTTGATTCCAGCGCATAATTTCTCCTGTTATTCCAATAATGCGGGCGATGTCCCTTGAGTTTCATCGCCTGTTCAGTGTGTATTTGCAACTCAATATTATCTCATATAGAATAACTTTATCATGGATGTGAAAACTGCCTCTCGCGTATTTGAAGTCTTAAACCTCTTTGCCGAGGTGAAAAAACCACTGATTTACAGTGATATCTCGCGTCGCCTGGACATTCCCTTGTCCAGTTGCCATGCCTTGTTAAAGACCATGGTTTCACATGGCTATCTTTACGCGCCAGGCATTCGCGCCGGTTATTACCCAACACAGCGATTACTGCATGTAGCGCAGGCGATCTGCAGCATGGACCCGCTAATAAGCCTGTTCAATCCCCTGTTGGTTACCTTGCGCGACATCACTCGCGAAACAGCAGTTCTGGCCAAGCTGGCCGGCGATCAGGTTGTTTACTTAAGCGTCGTGGAGTCAAACCAGACCATACGCTACAGCCACGAACCCGGCGGCTTCAAATTCCTGCATGCAACCGCCTCGGGCAAAGCCTTACTGGGGGCGCTTGCACCGGCAACACGCAAGAAAATGCTTAACCGTTATAAAAATTGGGAAAAAATTACCGAACACACAACAGTGGACCACGGTGCCCTCGAGGCCGACATTCTTGAAGGGCAGGCGCGCGGCTGGCAACGCTCTTATGGCGAGAACGTCGACGATGTCATGGCTGTTGCCAAGGGGTTCATGCTGAACGACGAGGCTTTTTGCTTCGTGATCGCAGGGCCGTTGACCCGAGTCAAACGCAACGAACAGGCCATTGCCGAAGCAATCGATGAAGTACAACGGCAAATTCCCCCTGAACTGCTCATGCCTCTGAAAAGCAAATAACGCCGCATTGGGCCAGGCATGCAAAAAACCAGGCTGTCAATGCAACTATTCATCCATAACAACCTTTTTTAGAACCGTTTTATTAAACCGTAGTAAAGAGAGCAAACTATGAAAAGAATCACCAAAACCTTGGCCTACTCGCTGATGGGCGCGGGCATGATGCTAAGCGCGACGGCCTCGGCATCGACTCCTTACCCGGAAAAAGCCGTACGAGTCGTTTTGCCGTTTGCAGCAGGCGGCCCCACCGACGCCATTGGCCGAGTGGTCGCCACTCAAATGGGCAAAGAACTTGGGAAGCCGCTGGTTATTGAAACCAAACCAGGTGCCAGCGGCACCGTTGGCGCGGGTGACGTTGCGCGTGCAAAACCCGATGGCTACACCCTGCTGATGAATGCATCGGTGCAAGTCATTTATCCAGGCCAGTTCGCAAAACTGAATTTCGACCCAATGGGGGACTTCACTCCCATCGGCGTATTGGGCACCGTACCCATGGTTGCCGTGATACCGTCCAATTCCAAATTCAAGACCTTCAAGGAATTGGTTGATCATGCCAAGGCTAATCCCGACGATATTTCCTTCGCGTCGCCCGGCAAGGCTACCCTTCCCCATCTTGTTGGCGAGTTTGTGAATCTGGAAGCTAAAACCAAAATGGTGCACATTGGATACCGCGGAACCGCGCCGGCGCTAACCGATGTCGCAGGCGGCCATGTCGATTTGTTCTATGCACCGCTTGCCCCGGCATTGCCGTTGATTCAAAGCGGAAGGCTGATCCCTGTGGCCGTTTCGACACAAAAACGCATTCCCCAGTTGCCTGAAGTGCCGACCATTGCCGAATCCTTAAATCTCAAAGAGTTCGATGTAGTGACCTGGTACGGTATGTGGGCGCCCAAGGGAACACCGGCCGAAATCATCACCAAGCTGAACAAGGCCATGGTCAATGCATCGAAAGCGCCCGAAGTAGCCGTGGTGCTTGATGGTCAAGGCACCACCCCCAGCAATATGGATGCCGAACAAACCGCCGTCTTCGCGCAAGCCGAAAACGTGAAATGGCTGCAGGTCATGAAAGACGCCAACATCCAGCCTGATTAAGTTTTAATACCCAGCAGCATCCGCTTGTTCTTTCAATCAGGACAGGGACTTTGCAAGGTCTGATGGTCATGCCCTGTAAACTAGATGTTTACAGGGCATTTTTACATTCGGAGTCTGTGACTAAATGAAGATCCGTAAGGCTCGACATTTAACAGGTATCAGGACAAAGGGGCCGTTGCCCGCTCCAGTTTTGTTATCCAGGAAATAGCTTCCTCACGAGTCGTGCCGCACATCTCGACCGAGGGCTGCAATCCGGCACAACAAGACGGACGCCCGGGCTGACCAAAAATCCGGCACCGGTTGTCATCCGCCAGCTGAATACACCGCACACCCGCAGGTTTGCCATCAGGCATTCCGGGGATAGAGCTGGAGATCGACGGAGCTATGCAACAGGCACCGCAATTGGGACGGCATTCCATATATCTGCTCTTTTAGTGGCAATGGCCATACCTGGCTTCGTGCCGGCACATGCCGAAAGCCGATTCGCTATCCATCAATGAATCGGATCAGAAAAAAGCTTACGCCTTTTTCAGGAAACAAGCTTTCAGCATGTAGCTTACGCCGTCGATTTTGCAATCGACCTCGTGGTCGCCCGAGACCAGGCGTATGCTTTTGACCTTGGTGCCTTTTTTGAGCGATGTGGACGAACCCTTGACTTTAAGATCTTTGATCAGAATAACCGCGTCGCCATCGGCAAGGGGATTGCCGTTGCTATCTTTAATTACGGCCGCCTCGTCGTCCCCGTCGTCGTGCGCTTCAACCGCGGGCCACTCGTAGGCACAATCGGCGCACACGTAGTTACCCCCATCCTGATAGGTATTTTCCAGAGTGCACTGAGGACAAGAAGGTAAAATTGACATAGCTCTAAATCTCAATCATCGAGGCGTTTATCCATGTGCATGGCGCCGCTTTCAAAATCCTGTTAAACAACTGACCAGTATAGCCTACCCCCTCGGCGCAACCATGACCCACTACCCTCCCGTTACTACCTCCGAACACAAAGGCCTTCGCCATCTGCATATTGGCAGCCCGTGGATACAAGGTTCGATGCGGCTTGGTAAGCCGGATGCGCTCGAGCTTGAATATGTTCAACAAATGATGATGTGGCTGCTGTTTGACAGGCAACCTCGCCATATCGTACAGCTAGGGCTTGGCGCGGGCTCACTTGCAAAGTTCTGCTACAAAAATTGTCCGCAGTCTCGCGTAACAGCCGTTGAAATTAATCCCCAGGTGATTGCCGTCTGCGCATCAATGTTTGCCTTGCCTCCCAACGATGAACGGCTTAATGTCATTGAAATGGATGCCCTGGATTTTGTGATGAGTCCCTCCAACCATGGAATTGCCGATATTCTTCAGGTTGACCTGTATGACGACAATGTACGCGGGCCGGCGCTGAATTCGTCCGAGTTCTATCAAGCCTGCGCCAACTGCCTGACGCCAGAAGGCATCATGACGACAAATCTGTTTTGCGATTATGGAGATTATGGCAAAAACCTCGAAGCCATGGTGAAAGCATTTGGGGCAGTCGTCTGGCTGCCCCCGGTACATGACGGCAACGTAGTGATCATCGCCTTCAAGCATGCGCCACAAGTCGACTTCAGCTCTCTGTACGAGCGCGCGGCAGAAATCCGGACTAGCCTTCAATTACCGGCCGAATCCTGGGTAGATGGTTTGCAAACCTGGATGCAAGACGACTAACGCCATTTGCTGCATCGATCGTGAGCTGTGCCGGCTTCCCCCGTCTTCGTGTTTACAATTGATTTGGAAATGGAATAAGGAACTAATGAGCGCCATGCCAGGAAGAACTTAGGGCATTGCCTATTTCCTGTGCAAGCTGCAACAAAGGTGCGCTTAGTTGCGCGGCAACACTGTCTGGTGCTGCCTGCGTTGCCACACTGACGTTTAAAACATAAACCGGGCTCTGCTTTACGATGATGGGCGTGGCCAGTGCCACCACTTCAGGTTGCCACGACGCAACGCAATAGCCGCGTTGGTGCACGCTATTAATTGACTGCTCGATTTGCTGCTGCAACTCTTGCCACCCTGATCGCCGGCGAGCTTTGAAATGCGCCATAAGCTCGTTTCGGTCCAGCTGTGCAGCCACGGCCAGGTAAGCGCAGCCCAACGACGTCAATTCGATAGGCACACGCTGCCCAGCCACGACGTTGCGCAAAGAAATCTTTTTGTTGTAGCGCACCGACTCCAAATAGACCATTTCGTCGCCATCGACTGTTGCGAGCCCCACATTAATTTTCAGCGTTTCCGCCAGGCTACGCATTCTGGGCGCTGCAACCTGAAGCACCGGAGAACCCGAACGCATTGCGTGCGCAAGGCTAAGAACGGGCGTAGCCAAACGATAAGCCCTCTGGCGCTGATCATGCTCCAGCAAGCCTGTTCTGACAAGAGTCTGAGTCAGGCGGCTGACGGTTGCAGGAGGCAGCCCTGTGCGCTCTGCCAGATCGCTATTGCCCAACAGATCAGCACCAGGACGGAAAGCGCGCAAAATTAGAATCCCACGCTCCAGGGAACGATTTTGCGATGGCTTCTGCAACCTGGTTTGTAGCTCTTTACTTGCTTTCATCATGTCTTGTCCCCGCGCACTTAATTCCACCTGTTGGAATTCTATGCGTGCACAGACGAAGTTTAGCCCCTAAACTAAAAAGCAGAAAAAACCTTATCAGCAAAACACACCGCCAAGCTGAATCGTCGGCCGGGCTTGACCAATATGTAAAGGCCGAACAGGCACGCTGGTTCAAGGTCGTAAAAGACAACAACATTACGGTGAACTAAGGTCACCGGCATTACACAGGGAACTAAGCATGTCCAGTAATTTAATCGATCTGCGCGTCCGCGAGGGCGTCGCCACTATTTATCTGAATCGTCCCGAAAAACGCAATGCCATGAGCGACGACATGCGCACCGAATTCATTGCCGCGCTCGAACAGGTAGCCGGCGACGACACGATCCGCGCCCTGATACTCACGGGTAATGGCAAGGGTTTCTGCGCCGGGGGCGATGTCGCCGGCATGGAACGACGAATGCAGGCACCTAGTGGAGAAGTCGGGTTCAATGGGTGGGCTCGCCAGCAACGCGTACACCATACCGTTTCATTACTGCACACCATGCCCAAACCGACCATAGCAGCGGTCAACGGCGCCGCATCAGGCCTGGGTGCCGACACCGCATTAAGCTGCGATTTCATTATTGCCAGCGAAGCGGCAAGCTTCACCTGGTCCTACATTAATCGCGGGCTGATACCCGACGGCGGCGGCATGTATTTCCTGCCCCGGCGGGTGGGGCTCTCCAAAGCCAAAGAACTGATTTTCAGCGGCCGAAAAATAGAGGCCGATGAAGCGCTTCGCCTGGGCATCGCCGACCGCGTAAGCAGTGCCGAGACATTGCTGGACGATGCGCAGCAATGGGCTAGTGAACTAAGCCAAGGCTCCAGAACAGCACTGGCGCTAGGAAAAACCATAATCAATCAAACCTTCGAGCTGCCAGCCGCCCAGGTATTTGCCCAAGGCAGCCAGGCCCAGGGAATTTGCTATACCAGCGCCGAACACCACGAATCGGTCATGGCATTTTTAAACAAAAGCACCGACGCAAAAAAGCTATCGGGCGCCGGGACGGACCCGGTCAAATGAACGCGATCGAACGCCTTTTAAAGCCCCGCAGCGTCGCCATTGTTGGCGCCTCTGCCGACATGAATAAAACCGCCGGCCGTCCCGTTGCATACTTGCGCAAACATGGGTTTGCGGGTCAGATATACCCGATCAACCCGCGTGCCGACGACATCGACGGCCTGCGTTGCTATGCCGATATTCAATCGCTGCCCGAAGTGCCGGATGTCGGCATCGTCCTGCTGGGCGCAGAGCGCGCGCATCAGGCGGTACGCGAACTGGCCGCGCGCGGCACCTCGGCGGCTATTGTGCTGGCCAGCGGCTACACCGAAACCGGCGAAGCCGGCGCACAAAGACAGCAACAACTAATAGATGCAGCGGGCAATATGCGGATACTGGGCCCAAACACCATCGGCCTGGTTAATCTGACCGACAACATCCCTTTGTCTGCCAGCGGCGCCCTCGAGATGGACCACTTCTCCTCCGGCTCTATCGGAGTTGTCTCACAAAGCGGCGGAATACTTGGCTCGCTACTGTCGCGCGCAGCAGCCCGCGGCATAGGGTTGTCCAAACTCGTTTCAACAAGCAACGAAGCCGACCTTGAACTGGCTGATTTTATCGACTATCTTGCCGATGACGACGCCACCAAGGTCATTGCCCTGTATATCGAAACCGTGCGCTACCCCGAAAAATTCCGAGCCGCCGCAATGAAGGCCGCACGCGCCGGTAAACCAATCGTTGCATTCAAAATAGGCCGTTCCGAAGCCGGCGCAAAAGCAGCTGTCTCGCACACGGGTGCGCTAGCTGGCGCCGATAGTATGTATGATGCCTTGTTCACACAAACGGGCGTCATACGGGCGCAAAAATTCAGTGACCTCCTGGATATTCCCGTTGCTCTGTCAACCGGCCGCGTGCTTCACGGTAAACGTGTCGCCATCCTGACATCCACTGGCGGCGCTGGCACTCTGGTATCGGACAGCCTGGGAGTCTGCGGATTCGAAACGCCGTCACCCGACCCGCAGACGGCTCAACGCCTGCGCGCATTGCAGTCCGGCGACCATGCGGCCCTTGACCGCAACCCGATCGACGTCACACTGGCAGGGCTGCAGCCAGACCTGCTTCGCGGCGCAATCCGCGCCGTCCTGGACAGCCCGTCTTACGATGCACTGGCCATCATAGTGGGCTCATCCAGCCTGGCTGCGCCCGGACTTATGGCGGACGCCATCAATGACTGCCTTCCCCTGACCGACAAGCCGGTGCTGGCTTACGTAAGCCCGCACGCTCCTCATGTGGCAGCACTGCTGAACCAGCGCGGCGTGCCGGCCTATACCGAACCTGAAAGCTGCACCGTCGCGCTTGAGGGCATGCTTCAAGTCGCTCGTCTGAACCGCCCCTCCGCTCTACCCACTTCGATCAAACCGGTCTCGACGTCCGACCTGCCTGCCGGCGCGCTGGATGAGGCGCAAGCGAAAGAGCTCTTCACACGCTTTGGAGTTCCCGGCGTGCGTGAAATCGTTATCTGCGCTCCGGAACAGGCGCTAGAGGCGGCACGTACGCTAGGTTCTCGGGTAGTCTTGAAAATACTTGAAAAAAATATCGCTCATAAAAGCGATATTGGCGGTGTAGCCGTCAATATCATGCCAGAACAGGCTTCTGCCCGGCTTACCGAAATGAAGTCCAGGGTCAAGGCCAAAACAGGCATAAGCATCAACCGATTTCTCGTGCAGGAAATGGTTTCAGGGGGAGTCGAGCTGATTCTGGGTTTCCACCGCGACCCGCTTGGAAGCGCGATTCTACTTGGCATGGGCGGCATCACCGCCGAATTGCTGAACGACACAAGCATGCGGCTGCTGCCAAGTCATGGAGGACTGAGCCGCGAAGAGGCAATGGAGCTTATGCAGGAGTTGAAAACGTGGCCACTATTGAATGGTTTCCGCGGTACGCCGAAGGCTGATGTAGAAGCGCTGGCGGCAGCTATTGTGTCGTTCTCGCGAATGGCGGATCAAATGGGAGAGCGCCTGATCGAAGCCGAGATCAATCCCTTATTCGTATTGCCTTGCGGTGAAGGAGTAAAAGCCGCCGACGGCATCGCCATCTTAAGCGCTTAAGGACATTCAATTATTCGCGCAAGACTACTCGTCGATGCCAATGCCACGTTCAATCATTCCCTCGACATAACTGATGACGAACTGTTTTAACGCCTCACCGCTCATGACATTGTCAATAATAGATCCGCTGGGCGAGCCTTTGAGCTCGCCGTCCAGATAGACCTTGGCTTGCCAGGGTACGGTGTGGCCGGGCGTATATTGAACCTCGTATTGAAACGTTTCGCCCCCCACCTTACGGGTATACAGATCCAGGACTGATACTGGTTGTGTCTTCACGCGCATCTCCCGTTATATGCCTTTCGAATTGTACTGCTACAAAAAGTAGCTTTGCGATTCGCTGTCAGGCGTAAACAGGGCGAAGAAACATAAGTGCTGTCATTCGACTTGAAAATGGGGAATTGGCCCATTGCGACCACCTTCTTCCACGAGCACAATGTTTAAGGTGAGGCCTGCCGGCCCACGCCTTAAAGGAGAAAACGATGACAGTCGCACGCATTACTGAAATCAGCAGCGTCAGCTCAAAAAGTTTTGAAGATGCCATTTCCCAAGGAGTAAAACGCGCCAACAAAACGCTGAAAAACGTCAAGGGCGCCTGGGTGAAAGATCAAGAAATAACGGTCAACGACGGCAAAGTAAGCGGATACAAAGTAATCCTGAAAGTAACATTTGTCTTGAACGATTAAATTGACATCTTCCCCGTCCTTTAGGGCGGGGATTCCCGCAGCGCTGCGCAATGTTCGCTTACCTTCTGCTTCAACTAGCGGCTTGCCTGCCTGCGCAATGACACCCTAACGCAGGGCGTGCATCGTAGCCAGGCCCAGTGCGGTCAAGGCAAATGTGCCTATCAGGCTGACACCGGCATAGCCAAATGCACTAACGTAAGCGCCCCGTTCAAGCAAGCCAACGGTTTCCGCCGAAAATGTAGAGAATGTCGTCAATCCGCCCAAAAAACCGGTAGTTATCAGAAGCTTGAGCCACTCTGGCGTACTGGGGTAAAGAATTAAGGCACCCAATGCAACGCCTATTAAATACCCGCCTATCAAATTGGCTGCCAGCGTGCCCCACGGCAATATTACGTGAGCCTGATTCAGCCAGATTCCTAATAGCCAGCGGCTGATCGCGCCCAGTGCCGCTCCGACTCCAACTGCAAAAAAATGACCAAACGTCAACATGGTTATCCGCTCTTTATGCACGCAAACGCTATTTCATCACAGATTGGTCCAGGTATTCGAGTCTTTCAAAAGCCGGCGCTATGCCCGCTACGGCAATGTCATCCGATGATTGACTCCTGGCGACTTCAGACCCATCGCGCCTTGCGCCAGGCTAGCTGCGCCCGAGCGTCCAAAAATGTCCACGCAACAAAACGGCTCTTCTTTTGCCCCTGAGCCATTTCAACAGTGTGTACATCAAGAGCACCCGCTTTTCTAAGCATGCGGTAAACCAGTGCCAGGTTGGACTCCTTTGAAACCAGGCTGCTAAACCAAAAAACCTGCCTCCGCAACTGCACGCTCTCTTCTATCAGATTGCAAACAAACCGCGCTTCGCCGCCCTCGCACCATAGCTCGTTATTTTGGCCGCCAAAATTCAATACAGGCCCTTTCCGTTGTACTGCGGACCTGCCCAGCCCCCGCCATTTGCGTTGAGACCCACTTTGCGCTTCGTGTGCCGAAGCATGAAACGGTGGATTGCATAGTGTCAGATCAAAGCGCTCATCGGCATGCAACAACCCTTTCAACGTGTGTTCACGATGGGGTTGATGACGTAACTCAATGGCTTTGGACAGGCCATCGTCAGTCTGAACAATGGCTTGCACCGAAGCAAGCGCTCTTGTGTCAATATCGGATCCCAAAAAGCGCCAGCCATATTCGCGATGACCAATTAACGGGTAGATGCCATTAGCGCCCACGCCAATATCCAGCACGCGCACTGCCGCTCCTTGCGGAATAACACCCTCGTTGCTTTGCCCCAGCAAATCGGCCAGATAATGAATGTAGTCAGCGCGGCCCGGAATTGGGGGACACAAATAGCCCTCGGGAATATTCCACTGCGCAATACCGTAAAACGATCTTAATAATGCGCGATTCAATGCCTTGACCGCAGCCGGCCTGGCAAAATCGATACTGTGATCGCCATAAGGAGTAACAACAACGAAATCCGCCAGCTCGGGCGTCACTTTAATTAGCTGCGCAAAATCATAGCGTCCGTGATGACGGTTGCGTTCGTGCAACAGCTTTTCCTTTTGACCCGTTGCGATTAGATTAGAAGACATTAAGACCCATCAGTCATGATTGCTCCCGCTTGCCCCTGCGTATCGGCAACACCGTTATCGCTTGCGCATTAGCGTACTTTTTCCAAACAGGCTTTCGATTAAATCGACCGCCAAAATGGCGGTTTGGTTACGTATATCCATAGCAGGATTAAGCTCAACCAGGTCCATCGAACCCAAAGCACCTGTATCGGCCAGCATCTCCATGCACAACTGCGCTTCACGGTAGCTGGGCCCTCCGCGTACCGTCGTTGCCACCCCCGGGGCGATTTCCGGGTCTAGAAAATCCACATCAAAGCTGACATGCAAATGAGTCTGCCGGGTTATATCGCGCAGTGCCATCTCCATGGTGTGGCGCATACCGGTTTCATCGATATAGCGCATATCGAAAACTTCGATACCGGCTTCGTGAACAAATTGCTGCTCGCCGTGATCCACACTGCGGATACCAATCTGGCGAATCTCGCTTGCATCGATAGCGGGCACATGGCCGCTTAACTCGATGAGCTCTTTTGGTCCATGCCCGCACAAACAAGCGACAGGCATGCCATGCAGATTGCCCGTCGGAGTAAGCGATGCTGTATTAAAATCGGCATGAGCATCAAGCCACACAACGCGCAACGTCTTGCCTTGTTCGCGACAGTAACGCGCGACCGCGCTGATGGAACCGATGGCCATGCTGTGATCGCCCCCCATCATCAGGGGTATCCGGTCATCGCGCAACTGCGCATAGACCGCGTTATGCACAAGATGGCTCCAGCGTGTTACCTGGGTTAAATGCCGGTAGCCATCAATGGAAGCGGACCAGGGATTGGCCGGGCCGCCAATATTGCCGCAGTCTTTAACAGAAACCCCAAAGCGTTCGAGCGCCTGCGCAATGCCGGCTACCCGCAATGCGTCGGGCCCCATGCACGCGCCCCGGCTACCTGCCCCTACGTCAGTGGGAACGCCGATCAAGCTGACCTTATTCGCAATATTGATCATTAACGACACGCCCCCCTTCGATTAAACATAACAGGGCAAGAAGGCTTGCAGGGCCATTCAGGCCCCCGCATAGCCCAACGAGTTGCAGCTTATTGCAATGCGTGCTGCTGTATGTACTGACGCACCTGATCGGCGCTGCAATCCATGACCTGCACGCGTTGCTCCAGGCTGGCCAACTCACGCAAATGCTCGGGCACTGGAGCAGGCCGGCCAATTGCTTCTTCAATAATGGCGCCGAACTTGGCAGGCAAGGCGGTTTCAAGCACCAGCATGGGGATGCCCTCTTCAACATATTGCGCCGCTACCTTGACCCCGTCGGCCGTATGAGGATCAATCAGCACTCCTGTGCTTTGATAAAGCGAGTTGATGGTTTCCACTCGGTCGGCATGGGTGCTGACTCCGCTGACGAAACCGTAACGAGCTTCAAACTGCGGTTTTAAATGACGTAGATCGAACTTGCCATTTTCGGCCAGTTGCTGCCACAGCTCGCGTACCTTGGCCGGTTCCTGGCCGACAAGGTCGAACACAAAACGCTCAAAATTCGAGGCGCGCGAAATGTCCATGGACGGACTGGATGTCGCATGGGTTTGCTCTGCCGAACGGGGATGGTAGATGCCCGTGCGGAAAAACTCTTCAAGCACATTGTTCTCGTTGGTGGCCAACACGAGGCGGCGCACAGGCAAACCCATTTCCCGCGCAAGGTGGCCTGACAGTATGTTGCCAAAGTTGCCTGACGGCACAGCGAAAGAAACCTGCTGCCCTGCCTCAGAGGTAGCCCGCAGCCATCCCCAAAAGTAATACACCACCTGGGCTGCGATACGCGCCCAATTAATGGAGTTAACGGCGCCCAGGTGATAGGCCGATTTAAATTGCAAATCGCCTGCCAGTGTTTTCACGATATCCTGGCACTCATCGAAAACCCCCTTTAACGCCAGGTTATGGATATTGGCGTCTTGCAAAGAGTACATTTGAGCGCGCTGAAAATCACTCATGCGGCCATGGGGCGAAAGCATGAAAACCGACACACCGCGCTTGCCGCGCAATGCATATTCCGCCGCCGAGCCTGTATCGCCCGAGGTGGCCCCCAGAATATTCAAAGTGGCATGACGCTTATCGAGCACATACTCGAATACCTGCCCCAAAAACTGCATGGCCATGTCTTTAAAAGCCAGTGTGGGCCCTTCTGACAAACCCAGCAGTGTCAGGCCGTTGGACAACGGTTTAAGCGGTACTATTTGATCGCTGTTAAAAACACCTGGCTGGTAGGCGTCGTGGGTAAGCTTGCGCAAATCTTTTTTTGGAATATCATCGATAAACAACCCCAGGATTTCGCAGGCCAACTCGGCATAGCTTAAGCTGCGCCATGCCTCAAGCGTTTCAGGGCTGATTTTCGGCAAGGACTCGGGTAAAGCCAGACCACCGTCCGGCGCCAGGCCTTCGAGCAAGATTTCGGAAAACGAAAGAGGCGCCATGCCGCCGCGTGTTGAACGATATTTCATGTCAGGCTTTCCACACGCAAACGTGTAACGTTAGACTTAACAAAAGGCAATGTCTGGATTTTTTCCAATGCACAGTCCACATCCCCTTCGCGGGCGGCGTGCGTCAAGAAAATAATATCGGCATCGGCCAACCCATGAGGCTCTTGAAACATCGAGCCAATCGAAATACCAACGTCTGACAAAATACGAGCTATATCGGCCAGCACGCCAGGACGATCCTGAACACGCAATCGCAAATAATACGACGACACAACCTCGGACACAGGCAAAATGGGAATATCGACCATAGCGTCCGGCTGGAACGCCAAATGCGGAACACGATGCTCGGGGTCGGCCGCCTGCAAACGAGTCACATCGACCAGATCTGCCACAACCGACGAGGCGGTGGGCAGTTCGCCCGCGCCTTGCCCATAATACAAAGTACCGCCCACCATATCGCCGTATACCTGTACGGCATTCATCGCGCCCTCGACATTGGCGAGCAGGCACTCGGTGGGTACAAGAGTAGGATGGACCCGCAACTCAATGCCTTCGTCACGGCGCTTGGTAATACCCAATAATTTAATCCGGTAACCAAGACGTTCGGCGTGCGCAATGTCTTCGGCCGCCAAAGTGGAGATTCCTTCAATATAGGCCTTGTCGAACTGGACCGCAATACCAAAGGCCAGCGAGGCCAGCAACGTCAACTTATGAGCGGCGTCTACGCCCTCGATGTCGAAAGTAGGATCAGTTTCGGCATAGCCCAAGCGCTGCGCCTCGGCCAGCACTTCGTTAAACGGCAAGCCGCGTGAGCGCATTTCCGACAAAATGAAGTTGGTCGTGCCATTGATAATGCCGGCCACCCACTGAATGCGATTAGCGGTAAGGCCCTCGCGTATAGCCTTGATAATAGGTATGCCACCAGCCACGGCAGCCTCAAAGGCCACCATCAGGCCCTTGGCATGCGCAGCGGCGAAAATTTCATTACCGTGCTTGGCCAACAAGGCTTTATTAGCCGTTACTACATGCTTGCCTTGTGCAATGGCCTCCATGACCAGCTCCAGCGCCAGAGTATCGCCGCCAATCAACTCAACAACAATGTCGATATCCGGATGGCGCACCACTTCCAGTCCATCCTGAGTAACCAGCACCTGGTCACCCACCAGACGTTTGGCTTTTTCGACATCGCGCACAGCGACGGCAGCCACTTCAATACGGCGCCCGGCCCGGCGAGCAATTTCCTCGGCATTACGCGTCAATACTTTCCAGGTGCCACCACCCACAACACCCAGACCCAACAAACCAACTTTTATAGGACTCATTTAACTAATCCGTCCTTACGGAACATTTCTTTTATGCCGCGTACCGCCTGACGGATACGCTGCTCGATTTCAATCAATATCTCACGTGCCTGATCAACCGACGGTTTCAGGAAGCAGGCAAAGATCCAATGGGAAAAAATGACAGCAGAGGAACTACAGCCTGTATAAAGGATGTATCCCGTGCTTGCCATTATAAAACGTATAACAAGTACCTACACTCTACCCGAATCCGGGCCAGGAAACGCAACCACTCCCGTCGCCACTCCTTCACAAAAACAGAACTATCGGCGCGCCAGCTGCCATCGCCGGCCCTCTTAGAAACGATGCGACAACTGAACGCCGAACAGATCGATAGCTGCCGAGTACTTTCCGGCTATCGTTCCTTTTGCCGCAGCACTACTGTTGTTGATCGACGGATTGCGCACGAATATATGAGCATAGCCAACATCCAGAGTAGAGGATTCATTAATATTGTATTGAACCCCCATCGTTAACCAGATGCGGTCATTGTCGGGCAAAGAAGTGGGGCGCAACGCCGCCCCCGCCACAGGAGTCTGGTCGTAAGCCATCCCGCCCTTAAAAAGCCATTTCTGACTGTATTTATAGTGGGCGCCCAAGGCCACGCGCCAGGTATCGCGAAAATCAAGTTTCAGGCTGTCGCTGCCCAGCGACCCGCTATCGATATCAAGCGACGGAATACTGCTCCACCCTGTCCATGACACATCGGCCAAAAGCTGCCATTGTTTGTTCACGTCGTGCGCCACACTTAAAATGGCGGTATCGGGAAGCTTAACCGAAGTACGGGCATCGGCGCTGAGCGACGGCAGCCCCGTAGGACGGTTACTGAGCGTGGTTGTACCTGTGGCATGAAAGCGCATCGTTGAGCGATACGAGAGCCCCACGCGGGTGTCAGGCGTTATCTGGTAGAGCATACCCAGGTTCCAGCCCCACGCATCGCCTTTTAGCTTAACTTTGGCGTTCATGTCGGGCAAAGTTCCGGCAAACACATTACGCCGATAGTCGGCGTCCAGGTATTGCCAGTTCAACCCCGCACCCAAAGACAACTTGTCGCTAATCCGGTAAGCAACCGACGGGTTTATGTTAACGGTTTTAATTCCGAACTTGGTCGAATGATAGCGTCCGACCCAATCATTGTCGTATTTGGTCTTAAGACCGAACGGAGCGCCAATGCCCAGCCCGACAAATAATTCAGGATTCACTTGCCAGGAAGCATAAGAGTTAGGCAGCGCTGCAATCACACCGGCATCACCACCATTATTGGAACCCACGGGAAAACCCCTCGGGCCAGTACTACCGTCGTTGGAAAACTTGAACGATGGCTTAACCAGTGTAAGGCCGCCCGATACGTTGACCCCGGGAAGACGAGTCATGCCGGCCGGATTATAAAAAATGGTGCTTGCATTGTCGGCAATTGCCGCCGACCCCGCATACGCATTACCCACCCCACTTGCATTTTGTTCTATAAGCTGAAAACCCGCTGCGCCAGCCGTTGCCGGGCCCAGGCCCAAAAAAATCGCCGAAGCGACACCGAGTAACCTCCATCCCTTTTGCATGTTCCGTCCGTTTAGAATATTTTTTATCAAAAACCTATACAACCGTTGTATATACGCACACATTCCCAATTTGGCCAGCAATGCTTATACTCACATTTCCTTACTGATGTAACTCAACAACAGTAAAAGCCCCGCCACTCTGTAAAAATTCATACTTCCTATAGGAATCTACCGGATATAATGGCATCTTTCAATTGGCTTAAGTTTTACGCGCATCGTGGTCATCGCCCTCAATGCAAAAGTAATACTCCTTTGGGCTGATCCATGCATCTAAAAGGCCACCCAGCCTGCCGACCGTTTACCGAAGCTGGCACCTTGTCGCAAATAACGGCTTATTACGAAGAAGATCGTAATATTCTGTGGATGATGCTGCATGCGTACCCGCGCCCCTGCTTCAACTCCGAGCTTTTGCAAGATATTGCAAAACTCGGCCGGGCAGCGCGCAACTGCGGATTGCCCATTGATTTCTGGGTAACGGGTTCGACTGTCCCTCAGTTCTACAATGTAGGCGGCGACCTACAGCTTTTCGCATCGCATATCCGCGCCGGCAACAGAGACGAACTGCTCTCTTACGCACGTGCTTGCATCGACGCTGTGTACGAAGCGGTTACAGGGTTCGGAACAGGCGCCATATCCATTGCAATGGTTGAAGGGACCGCACTGGGCGGGGGATTCGAAGCGGCATTGGCGCACCAGTATGTGCTGGCTCAAAACGATGTAAAAATGGGCTTTCCTGAAATCGCCTTTAATCTTTTCCCAGGAATGGGCGCTTATTCTTTAGTCGCCCGCAAGTCTCACATGCGATTGGCCGAAGAACTTATCAGTACCGGAGAATCCCATACCGCCGAGTGGTATCTGGGCAAGGGGCTGATCGACGGCGTCTTCGACCAGGGCAACGCTTACAGAGCAACCCGTACTTTCGTTGACGTTATTCGCCCGAAACTGAACGGCATTCGGGCCATGCTTCGAGCGCGCGCACGCGTTCTTCCTATTAGCCGAACCGAGTTAATGGAAATTGCCGAAGACTGGGCGCAAGCCGCCTTTTCATTGGAAGAAAAAGATCTGGTTTACATGGAGCGCCTGGTCATGCTTCAAAACAGACGCACCACCAAACCCCTTGTAGCGGCCGAGCTATAGGTACAAGTCCTGGCAGCGCCCTGCCTGGTTAATTCGTCCGCTTAATTTCGGCGCCCAGACCTGTTGATACGATGTTGCAACCCCCGATCATAGCCAATGCTATGACTCGTCATTGGCCCTTGCCTTAAGTTCCCATACATCGGGAACTTAAGGGGAAACCAATAAGGCGGGGTGCTAGGCAACGAGCCGCAGCTTCTTCCTGTCAGCGAACCATGCCTCGAACTCATTGGCGGGCATGGGCCGGCCATACAGATAACCTTGCGCCGAATCGACTTCGATACTTTTCAGGAAATCGACCTGAGCTTCTGTTTCGACGCCTTCGGCTACCACTTGGATATTAAGTTGCTGCGCCACGGCGACCATTGAACGCACGATCGCCTGCGAAGTAAGGTCTTCGTTGATAGAGCTGATAAAACTTTGATCCAGCTTAATGGCATCCAGCGGCAAACGCGCCAGTTTGGATAAGGATGAATACCCTGTACCGAAATCGTCCAGATGCACCTGAGCGCCCATTTGGCGGAATTGGCGAATAAGGGTATGTGCCAAGGTCTCGTCGATCAGGCAGCTTTCGGTCAGTTCCAGATCGATAAGGCATCGGGCCTGCCCCGCGTGTTGCAGCGCATTGGAGAAGTCCTGAACGATAGCCGAGTCGCACAACTGACGCGCCGACAAGTTAACGGCAATACGGATATCCATTCCACGAGCCTGCCAAAGCGCTGATTGTTTTGCTGCGGCCTGCATGACCCATTTGCCTAAAGGAACGATTAGTCCGGACTCTTCGGCGTATGGAATGAAATCAAGCGGCGACACCCTGCCGCGTTCCGGCGAATCCCAGCGCAGCAGGGCCTCAACGCTACGTATCGCCCCGGTTTTCAGACATACCTTGGGTTGGAAATATAGTAGAAGCTGGTCGGCATCCAGGGCCTTGCGCAGGTTGCTGTCCAGCCAGATCTGCTCGGCAGCCTTGTCGTTCATGTCGGATGAAAATACGCGATATGTGCGCTTACCGGCATCTTTGGCGACATACATGGCAGTATCGGCGCTACGAATCAAGCGCTCGAGGGTCTCGCCGTGCTCGGGGCAAAGAGCGATGCCAATGGAACAACCGCTATAAACTTCGATCAAGCCCAAATTAATGGGTGTCTTCAAACGGTCGGTAATACGCTGAGCCATTTCCTCCATCAGGGCAACCGATGTATTTTCAATCAGGATCAGGAACTCGTCGCCCCCCAGGCGTCCGACGGTGTCCTCTTCGCGCAAGCAATCCTTGAGGGTCAGGGCTACAGCCTGGATCAGACGATCGCCGACCAAATGTCCATAGTGGTCGTTGACCTGTTTGAAGTTGTCCAGATCAAGGAACAAAATACCAAAACGCTTATGCTCTTTAAGAGATGCGTCGATTTTTTCATAGATGGCATGACGGTTGGGCAGGCGCGTCAGCATGTCGATTGTGGCAAGCTCCAGCAGTCGCGCTTGCGCTTTGCGCTCTTCGGTAACATCAGTACCGGAACAGACCAGGTAACGCTCGTCGGGGCCGCTGCCGCTTTGGACGAACTTGTTGCGCCAGAGGATCTTGCGCACCCCATTCAGGGTATTGATTTCGCGCTCGACCTCGTACGCAGAGGAAGACTCGAAGAAACTGTTGATATTCGCCCGGGAAGGGCCCTGTTCGGCTGGCGTCATGAAGGAGTGCGCATTTTTCCCGATGACATCTTGCTCTCGCAAACCGGTAACTTCCTCGCACAGCTTGTTAAAGCGCAAAATATTACTGTTATGGTCGATAATGACAACTAAAGAGTTGACCTCTGATATGACCTGTTCGGCAAATTCCAGACCGTGGTTAAGGTCTTTGGCCACTGCCGGCGTATCCATGTAATCGGATGCAGTCCCAGACCAGGAGTCACTACCATTTTTCTTGCCTACCAGGCTTAACTTCTGGGGCTCGCCATAAAGTGTAACGTCAACATCCAGGTGCGATGTTACGCCGGTAAACGCCCGGATTTGATCGGCTTGCTCGGGCGGAAGCGCGAGCGCCATGTTTGCTGTTCCCTTAACGCCCTCGAGACGCAAGGCATCACTATCTGCAGAAAGCTGCCAGAAAGGGCTTCGTGTTCCAAAAAGGATGAACAGGAGCGACTCATTTAAGTCATTAAACATGGATACACCTCATTCTTCTATTTTCGGCGGCGCCGGCTTTTACATTATCGACAAGACAAAACCATACATACGCTGCGCCACAGTAAATAAATCTAAATCAGAGCGGCGGTCACCAAACTGTCATTCTGTTACGGAGTATAGAGGGACGCAACAATTTTCGCCAACTTCTTATCCCAGAAAACCCAAAAAATAGCAAATATATCAATGCCAACAGCCATTGACGATGTATGGCGCCAACAGTTATCCCCCAGAACCCCAATTTTAAAAAACCCGCCAGACATCACGCCTTGCGGGTTTTTGTCAGAAAAAGGCAAGCAGAAACTCTATTTAACCAATCCGTCCTTCCGGAACATTTCTTTAATACCACGCACCGCCTGCCGAATACGCTGCTCGTTTTCAATCAGGGCAAACCGTACATAATCGTCGCCGTACTCGCCAAACCCAATGCCGGGCGATACGGCAACCTTGGCGTCGTCCAGTACTTTTTTCGCAAATTCCAGCGAACCCAATTTTTGATAAAACTCGGGAATCTTTGCCCAGATATACATGGAGGCTTTGGGAATGTCGACCATCCAGCCCGCTTCGTGCAATCCTTTGACCAGTACATCGCGGCGGTTACGGTATTGCTCGACCACGTGAGCCACGCCGTCTTGCGGGCCTTCCAGGGCTGCAATTGCAGCAACCTGGATAGGAGTGAACGTACCGTAATCGTGATAGCTTTTAATACGCGCAAGCGCGTTGACCAGTTCGCGATTGCCCACCATGAAGCCAATACGCCAGCCAGCCATATTGTAGCTTTTGCTCATGGTGAAAAACTCAACCGCCACATCGCGCGCACCCTCGATCTGCATAATAGAAGGCGCCACATAACCATCGAAAGTGATGTCGGCATATGCCAGGTCGTGCACGACCAAAATACCGTGCTCCTTGGCCAGGGCAACAACCCGCTCGAAAAACGACAAGTCCACACACTGAGCGGTGGGATTACTGGGGAAACCCAGGATCATCATTTTAGGTTTGGGAATGCTTTCGCGTACGGCACGCTCGATTTCCTCGAAGAAATCCAGACCGGGAATCATGGGCACCGAACGGATATTGGCGCCCGCAATGACGGCCCCATAAATGTGAATCGGATAGCTGGGATTGGGCACCAGCACCGTATCGCCGCGATCAAGTGTTGCCAGCATCAGGTGAGCCAGCCCTTCCTTGGAGCCAATAGTGACGATAGCCTCGGAGTCGGGGTCAAGATGCACTCCGTAGCGACGCTCATACCACCCGGTAATCGCCCTGCGCAAACGCGGTATGCCTTTAGATACCGAATAGCCGTGAGTATCGGGGCGACTGGCCACTTCCACCAGTTTATCAACGATATGTTTCGGTGTTGCACCATCGGGATTACCCATGGACATATCGATGATATCCTCGCCGCGTCGTCGCGCCGCCATCTTTAACTCGCCAGTAATGTTAAAAACGTAGGGCGGTAAACGCTCTATGCGCGGAAAGTTCGTCATGGTAAATCCTTGGGATCGGAAAGTGGGGAAAGCCCCGATTGGGTAGTTGCGCTGCAGCAAATACCGTAATCTAGCGTATACAGGCCTGAGCCGCAAATAACCCAATAGTTTAATCCATCCAGAAAAACCATTAAAGCAAGATTTTAAGGATAGGATTGCGCTATGATCCCCTATGACTTTGGGAGTTTTTTGTGCAATTGCAATCCGAATCCAACCCTGCGCTTAACACCGTCACGGCTTACGGACAGGACTACATAGAAATCAACTCGGTATCGTACGAACACGCCGTGTACTTTGGGCCGGAAGGCGAAATCAAACCATGGCCGGTTAAAACGGTTGCCGACATCACGGTAGCATTGCTGCGCGAAGCAGCCGGCCTGCGCGACATGGTCGCCGATCCCATGGCATTTTTAGAAGGCGACGCTGCGGCGCAAAAACCGGCCGACGCACCCGAGGTTATTCTGGTTGGCACCGGCCTGAAGCAACAGTTCCTACCCCCTGAAGTTACGCAAAGTCTGCTAAAAATGGGAATAGGTATTGAAACCATGAGCACCCAGGCCGCAGCTCGTACATACAATATTTTAATGGCCGAAGGGCGTCGTGTAATAGCCGCTCTTCTGCCTCTGGAGCCGTAAACAATGACTCAGCCTTCCCTCGGACAAACCCTGCCCGAATTTACCGCTACAAGTACGCAAGGCGAAATCAGCCCTGCAACGCTGAAAGGCCGCAATGCTGTCCTGTACTTTTACCCGAAAGACAACACGCCTGGCTGCACCACCGAAGCGCAAGATTTCCGCGACAATTACAACGAGTTCCAGGCGGCCAATTGCGCGGTTATAGGCATATCGCGCGACTCGCTTAAATCGCACGCCAGCTTCATCGATAAACAAAAGCTGCCCTTTGCCCTGATCAGCGACGATAACGAAGCGTTATGCACTTTATTTAATGTCATCAAAATGAAAAACATGTACGGTAAACAGGTACGGGGAATCGAACGCAGTACATTTCTCATTGATTCGAACGGTGTTTTAATTCGCGAATGGCGCGGGCTCAGGGTAGCGGGCCACGTCAATGAAGTTTTGCAAGCGGTACGCGACATCGTTTAGTACCTAAAGACTAGCGTTCATCACATTACCTTTATTTCAAACGCTCAGGAGCAAACAGTCTATGCCGTTACCCAAGTTGCCTACCCGCCTTGGAGCAGTCGTCACCGCAACCACTGCTGATTTCGAGACGGAAATCGAAGAAAAGATCCCCGTCTCCGCCCCGGCTCCAACTCCGGCCCGCACTCCTGTTGCAAAACAGGCAGCCGCCCCTGTGGCAACGGTACCCAAGCCCGCTGAAAAGCCGGCCATCAAGATGGTAGCAACCCGAAATCAGAAGAAAGCCCGGCTTCCCGTCGCCAAGCGCAAGCTCTTTGTGCTGGACACCAACGTCTTGCTGCACGACTCGAACTCGCTGTTCAAGTTCGAAGAGCACGATATTTTCTTGCCCATGATCGTTCTCGAAGAACTTGACCATCAAAAAAAGGGAATGTCAGAAGTCTCACGTAACGCGCGTCAGGTCAGTCGTTCAATGGACGGCCTGGTAGGCAACTCCAACGAGCTGCAAAAAGGCCTGCCGCTTGACACTCTGGGCAACGTGGAAGCGTTGGGAAGCCTTCATTTCCAGACTGCGGCGCTGCATGCGGAACTGCCTATTGAGCTGCCCCTGGGTAAAGCCGATAACGTTATTCTAAATGTAGTGCACGCGCTTCAATTGCAGCAGCCCAAGCGCCAGGTCATTCTGGTTTCCAAAGATATTAATATTCGCCTTAAAGCACGGGCGCTTGGCCTTCATGCCGAAGACTATTTCAACGACCACGTTCTGGACGATTCCGATCTTCTTTACGACGGCGTTTTGCCTTTGCCCGAAAACTTCTGGGCCAAGCATGGCAAGGATGTCGAATCCTGGCAACAAAGCGGAACAACTTTTTATCGCATTAAAGGCCCGTTATGCACTGAATTCATTGTTAATGAGTTCGTTTACTTCGAAGGCGAGCTGCCTCTGTATGCTCAGGTTAAAGAGGTCAGCGGAAAAAGCGCTGTACTTGCTACGCTACGCGATTACAGCCATGGCAAAAACAATGTGTGGGGTATTACCGCCCGCAATCGTGAACAAAATTTCGCTCTTAACCTGCTAATGAACCCGGATTGCGATTTTGTATCGCTATTGGGTCAGGCTGGTACCGGAAAAACGCTGCTGGCGCTGGCTGCAGCGTTAACCCAGACACTGGAAACAAAACGGTATAACGAAATTATTATTACCCGCGCCACTGTTCCTGTCGGCGACGACATCGGATTCCTTCCCGGCACTGAAGAGGAGAAAATGCTGCCGTGGATGGGAGCGCTCGAAGATAACCTCGAGGTATTGCATCTGGGTGCCGGCAACAACGAAATCACGCCTGGTACCGGCGGGCAGGATTGGAGCAAGAACTCGACCATGGAACTCATCCGCTCACGTATTAAAGTGAAATCACTTAATTTCATGCGGGGCCGCACCTTCCTGAATAAGTTCCTGATTATTGACGAGGCCCAGAATCTAACGCCAAAGCAAATGAAAACGCTGGTGACACGGGCGGGTCCGGGAACGAAAATTGTATGTTTGGGTAATATTGCGCAAATCGATACTCCCTACCTGACCGAGGGAAGCTCGGGCCTGACTTATGTAGTCGATCGCTTCAAGGGCTGGCCGCATGCGGGACACATTACCCTGCAACGGGGCGAACGCTCGCGGCTGGCTGACTATGCAAGCGAAGCGCTGTAGAGGTGGAGGTGGATTTTGTGATCCGGCGCTGGTTTTTTAACACGTCGGGGCGGGGGGTGGTTCAGGCGTTCCGGGCTCACGGAACGAGAGTGTCCGGAATTTTGTGTTCGGGCCTATGATTATCTTCAAGGAGATGAACCATGGCACGAGAACAGAAGAAAGAGCCGGTCGGTATTCCTAAG
>LNAP01002862.1_pt1 | contig 25721 bp, 22 predicted proteins | sample 602601 | NCBI WGS metagenome assembly LNAP01 (sample SAMN02440304, study PRJNA202911) | soil metagenome | biome: Subtropical and temperate rainforests or woodlands; isolation source: soil samples (1 kg each in a 20% v/v slurry with milli Q water) were... ...
GATCGTCGATTGCGGAGGGACCGCTTGCGGTCAAAATCTGCTCGATCCGCGCGGCGTCGCGAAAGGCGGCTTCCTCCGGCGCGAAATGACGGGCTCGCCCGCCGTCGGGGTGGCTCAGCTCGCGCCGGGCTTCTCCCAGCAGCAGCCGAACGCGCCGGTCCCCCGACAAGGGTGGCAGCAGAATCTGGGCCGCGAAGACGAGCGTGCACGACAGGCAGACAAACAGGCTCGTCACGAGAAACACTTCGGGGTCGTAGCTCTGCGGATTGGTCGGTGCGAGCACGGCGAGGGTGAACACCAGCACGAGGCGGCTGAGGGAAGACAGCATCGGGTTCGGCAGCGAGATCAGTAGCGCGAGGCCGATGACGACAGGCGCAAGGCCGATCGCCAGCAACTGAAATTCGGACACACCGTTGAAGACGAGGTATTTCAGGATACCGCCGAGCGCGCAGGCGATCGGCGACGCCATTATCGCCACCATCGTGAAGCTGCGAGGTGAGGGCGACGTCGAGCCGAGGCCGATGATCACCGCGACGAGCGCGAGGCAGAGCTCGGTGGTCGGCCAGCCCGTCAGCACGAAGAAGATGGCAATCAGCGTGAACGTGATCCCGGCCCGGGCGCCGGTTTCGGCGGCGATGCGGCGCGAGCGATAGAGCGGTGCACTCCATGCACGATAAGGAGGCGTCCCTTCACGCAGCGCATCGAGGCTGCTGCGCAGCTGCGCGTTCTTTCGGTTGATTTCGGTCCGGACCCAGGACCGGGACATCGCCGTCAGCCCGGTCGCATCCGGGGCCGTGGCGGACAGCGCTGCGAGCATGCGGCCGAGAGACAACGCGCTGACGAGATCGACCAGTGCGGAACGCGCGGCGGCCGTTCTTGCGGTGCCGATGCTCGATTCCGTCGTGAGGCTGGCGATCTCCGGACGCACGGCCGCGATATCATGCAACAGGCTCGCCGCAGTGGCTGCGGATGGAGACTGGCCGCGCTCGGCACCTTGCGCAAGTTCGGCGACCCGGCGATGCAGTGCCTCGATGCGGCTCGCCAGAACGGGATGATAGTCCGGCGCGGCCAGAACCTCATTGACGAGCGCCACCGCAAGCACCCCGATGCCGATAGCCGCGCCACGCGCCACGCCGGTCGGGAACACTTGGAGCGGCGTGTCGATCTGCTCGACCGCGATCAGGGCGACCGTGATGCAACAGAGTGCTGCCGCATAGGCGCGATTGCCGTCCAGCATGCCGGCCATATAGGCGCAAAGCCCGACCCAGATGCCCAGCACCGCCAGCAGAAGGCCGCCGGTCTGGGAAAACATTCCGGCGATCACAATCGAGGCGATGACGCCGATGGCGGTTGCGAGCAGCCGGTAGCCGGCCTTTTCCATGCCCTGGCCGCGTGTCGGCAGCGCCAGGATGGCGACGGTCAATGCCGCCGATGTCGGGGATTCGAGCTCGAGCCAAAAGCTCACATAGAGTGCGAGCAGCATGGCGAGCCAGATCCGCAGTGCGAAGGCCCAGGAGCTCGCCGGAAGGCCGGCAAGGAGCAGCGGGCGCGGCGCTGCAGCACTGGTGGCGTTCACTGGCATCGTGCTTCATCCGTCCCCCGGCAGAGCATGCGGCTCGGCCTACCTCGCGAAATCTGCGTCGAATATGAGGCTTGCCGGGCTTGCCGGTATTTCCGCTCCGTCAACCGGGTTGTCGGAACGCACGTCGGGATCGGGTTGAAAGGCCGTCCTGCGGACTACGGCGTTTGGCCTGCCAGCGCCTCTTCGAGGCAGCGGATGATCTCGTCACCGCTGGAGGGCTTGCCGAGATAGCAATGCGCGCCTGCGGCCATGACGCGCTGGCGCACGGTTTCGCTCGGAAACGCCGTCATGAAGATGATCGGGATATGGCGGCCCGCGGCAACCAGTCGGGCCTGCATCTCATCGCCGGTGATGACCGGCATCTGGATGTCGGCGATCATGCATGCGGGATCGTCTCCCGGCGCCCGCCGCAGGAAATCCTCACCGGATTCGTAGGCTTGGGCCTCGTAGCCGGCCGAACGCACGAGGCTCGCCAGCGACGCGCGAACGCCTTCGTCGTCGTCCACGATCGCAATCACCGGGGTCTTGGCCATGGTCGCACATTCCTGACCGCGGTGTTCCGCAAGGAGAGCCTCTCCCTTTGCGCGGCCGATGGCGCCCTTATGCACCCTGGGCGGTCCTGCCGGAATTATACTCAGGTTTGGTCCGTAGTCCTGCGGGTCTGGGAGACGCCGAGCGCCTCGGCCTTGCGAACGAGGTCGGCGAACGACCGGACCCCCATCTTGCGCATGACGTTCCCGCGGTGGATCTTGACCGTGATCTCGCTGAGGCCGATCAGGGCGGCGACCTGCTTGTTCATCAGGCCGGCGGTGACATGGCCCATCACCTCGCGCTCACGCGCCGTCAGCGTCTCGTACTGGGCGCGGATATCGTCCCTGGTCGCCGCTTCGGTACGGTGCTGCGCATCGCGCTCGAGTGCCGCCGTCACCGCATCGAGCATGTCCTGGTCGCGAAACGGTTTTGCGAGGAAATCGACCGCGCCCGCCTTCATGGCACGCACGGACATCGGAATATCGCCGTGGCCGGTCATGAAGATGATCGGATGGCTGATGCCCTGCCGGACCAGCTGGCTCTGCAGATCGAGCCCGCTCACGCCGGGAAGGCGGACGTCCAGCACGATGCAGCCGGGGCCGTCGGGCAGCACGCCGCCGAGCAGTTCGGCGGGCGATGCGAACAGGCGCGTCTCGAGGCCGACGGAGCGGAACAGGCTGTCGAGCGAGGCGCGGATCCCTGCGTCGTCGTCAACGATGATGACGACCGAGTTGAGGGATCGGGCAGGCGGTTGCGCTTGGTCTGGTCGTGTCATGGTCGGGCGTATTCTGGGCTGTAAGGCAGTGTCAGGCGGAACGTGGCTCCCGCGCCGGGGGTGCTCTCGACAGACAGCTGGCCGCCGTGAGCTTCCACCGTCGTTCGGCAGATCGCAAGTCCCATGCCCATTCCGTCGCGCTTCGTCGTGAAGAACGGATCGAACAGGCGCGGCATGTCCTCGGGCCGGATGCCGGGGCCGCCGTCCTGCACCGTGATGGCGAGTCGCTCGCCGTCGACGGCGCTGGCGCGCAGCGTGATGGTGCGGGAACCGCGCTGGTCCGACATGGCCTGGCCGGCATTGACCAGCAGGTTGACGAGCACCTGCTGAAGCTGGATCCGGTCACCGCGGATGGGCCTCAGGCCATGTTCGGTCTCGACGGTGAGCGCAACGTCGTCATTGGCAAGCTCCCGCGCGACCAGAAGGGCCGCTTCCTGGATGATCTCGGCGATATCGAGACTGTCCTGCTGGGCAGGCGCCTTCTTCAGGAAGGTGCGGACGCGGGCCACGACCTCGCTGGCCCGGCGGCCTTCCGCGACGACGTGAACGATCGTGGCCGCGACCTCCTTCAGATCGGGCACATCGCGCCGCAGCCAGCGCAGTCCGGCCTCGCCGCTGGTGACGATCGCCGCCAGCGGCTGGTTGACCTCGTGGGCAATCGAGGCGCTGAGCTCACCGAGGGTGGCGACCCGCGCGGCATGGGCGAGCTCCGCCTGCGCCGCGAGCAATGCATCCTGGGCCTGCTTGCGCTCGGTGATGTCGACGACGAAGGCGAGCACGTTGCGATCGCCGTCGGGGCCGGACGGAAAGGTGATCGTGAACAGCACCGGAACCTTGCGTCCGTCGAGCCTGACGAGCTCGGTCTCGCCTTCGTAGAACGGCTCGCCTTCTGCAAAGGCGATCAATGCGCCGAGGAAACTTCGGTCGTTCTCGCCAAGAAGCCGGTCCACGTTCTCGATAAAGGGCGAGGCGCCGTTTGCACCGGCCATCTTTTGCAGGGCCGGATTGACGTCGGTGATTCTGGCGAGCCGGCGGGCACGCCGGACGAAATCCGGATGTTGTGCCAGATGGTCGCGCAGGCCGGCTCCTTCAGTTTCCAGCGATTGCAGCGCGGCTCGGAGTTCGCTCCAGTCCTCTTCGACCACCCCGATCCGGCTTGCGTCGAACATGCGGCGGTATCGCTGCTCGCTCCGCACCAGCGCATTGTGTGCGGCCACGCGATCGGTGACGTCGGTGTGCGTTTCAAGGACCCCGACGGGCTTGCCGAGACGGTCGTGCTGCAGGGCCCATCGGGCATCGACGGTGAGCGCGGCGCCGTCTTTCGTCCGCTGCTGCACGCGGCCTTCCCACCGGCCGGTGTCGAGCAGGTCGGTTTCGATGATTTCGCGCCGGTCCGGATATGTGGTTTGCAGCAGCTTGTCGGCGAGCTGCCCGAGCGCCTCGTCGGCTGACCAGCCGTAGGCTTGCTCGGCCGTCTTGTTCCAGAAGGTGATCACGCCGCCGCGATTCCTGGCGAAGATCATGTCGTGCGAGAGGTTGAGCAGGCGCGCCTGCGCCGCGAGGTGCGTCGTTGCCGCGTGGTTCTGCAGCGCCAGCAGGGTCGTGATCCCGATCGCCGCGAGGCTCACCAGCGCGCGGAGGGCGGGCGAGGCGATGCTCTCCAGATCGTGCGAGAGCAGATAGGCCGTTATCGTCAGGACGACGCAGCCGGACGCTGCGACGATGGTGTCGTTGCGCCGACTGGTCTTCGCCGCAAGCAGGATCGCCACGACGTAGAGCACCGCGACCGCGCCCTCGAGCGGCGTCAGCACGTCGACCAGGAAAACCGCGACGGCGAGGACAGCGGACCAGAACCGCAAGCCGGCGCGGCTCATGGCTGAACCCGTGGTCGGATCATGAGTCGTCATCGTCGCTGGCAGTCGTTCTTCTCATATCGGCAGCGTTGATGCCGCGATTTGATCGCGTCCACAACATCTGGCGGCGTGATTTTCGTGCTCTCGTGGAAGACCTGCGTGCCACGCAACCCTGCCAATTCGCCGGCAGGCGGCATTCCCCGGAAAAACCGGCCGGCTTGCGTGATTCCACCGGCACATGCGTGCAAAAAGCGCGTCAACTTACCGCATGTACCGCGCGCCGCCGGTCCCGTCCGCATCCGCGGCGCCGGCGAAATCTCGCACCGGCGTCTCCGCCGGACGAACATGCTGCGATCATACCTAGGTATGACTCGGTTAACCCGAGAACCTATCGATGCACCCGCGCGTAGAATGGATCGCGCGAACCGCCGAACTACTCTGTTCCCATGACATTCGGACAAGCCAGTCAGGCGATGCCGGATCGAAAACAGGACAAGGAGATTCGACGATGTCGCTGCAGATGTCACGCTCACAGACGGTCAACGATCATGGCGTTCACGCGATCGATATCTCTGCGATCGATCGCGCTCGGCTCGGGCTGTCGAAACTTCCCGACCGCTTCGGCGAAGACGGAACGACGATGTCCTTCCTCCATCTGGACGTGGCCCTGGCGGTCGAAACGCCTGCCGCGGACGTCGAACGATCCGCTGCTCTTGGGCCTGGCTTCAGGGTCTCCGCAAATCTTCTTGCGGTGGCGTCGGCCGGGAGCGAGCATGAGTTCGCGGGAGAACTCACCGATCCGGTCATGCGGCGCCTCTCGGATGCGCTGGCGGCGACCGAAGCCACGCACGATGACCATTCCGCCATCATGGCCGACGCGCTGCGGCTTGCGATCCTCACCCGGACGTTCAGCCGGCAGGCGCTTCGCGCCCCGTCAGAGCTCGCCCCGGCTGACGGCGTTCACAAGGAGGAGGTTGGCCGGCCTGTGCGGTCGCTGCAGAACTGGCGTCTCAAGCGCGTGCTGCAATATGTCGACAAGAACTTGACGGGCAAGATCACGCTTCAGGACATGGCCGCGGTCGCGGGCCTGAGCAGGATGCATTTCGCCGCGCAGTTCCGCGCAGCCACCGGCGTCCGGCCGCGCGAATACCTGTTGCGGCGGCGGATCGAACGCGCCCAGGAACTGCTCAAGCAGCCCGAAGTCACTCTGGTCGATATCGCCTTGACGGTAGGCTTCCAGACCCAGGCGCATTTCACCACGGTGTTCAAGCGCTTTGTCGGCGATACGCCGTATCAGTGGCGGAGCGCTTATCTCGCGCAATTCATGCCGCTGCCGCGCGTCGGAGCGGGGCCGTCGTGAGCAATATTGGCATTCAGGCCCTGCTGCTCCCACTCGCGAGCCTCCATTTGATGCTCACGCATCATGAACTCATGGAGGCGATCGAGCTTGTTCGCGTGCTCGGCAATTCGTACCGCCTGGCTGCTTCGGAGCCGGGGAGCGGCCTTCTCTATGGACGCCTCGCCTTCAACTTATGTCGCGGAGTTGTGATGTGGGTCGCGCGTTAGGGGCACTTCACGCGTAATTCGCGGGCTCGGAACGACTCTAAATGACTAGGAGAAAGAAATGTTCATCTTGATTGTCGGGGCGGGAGTGATCGGCGCAAACTGATCGGTTCCTTGCAGCCTCACATACTCAATCACTTCGACCGTCGGGAATACTGATCTAAGCAGCGCGATGTAGCGGGAAAGAGCAGTGGGCTTTGGCTTCGCGAAGATCGTCGAGATGGCCTTTCCTGCATCCGTAAGTATGTACACCGGAATAGCAGGGCGGTTCTCATTGGACGATACTAGCGGCGCAGTTTCACTTGGATTGTCGGGAGGAATTCTAATAGACTTAGAGATTGAAACACCCTGTTCTGGGCTAAGAAGAACCCAGACTTCTTGCCCCGATGCAGTTTTCTCCGACGAGAATTGTAGGACATGGCCGGTAATTCCGGGATCAAGAATTAGACCAGCCATGATTAACTGCGAAAGTTCACTGAAGGGCAACTTCCCTACGAGGCACTTCGCCAGACAGTCTTGGATTGTCCCGGCCGCCAGCTTCTCAAATAGGACTGCCGCGTCGGAGTCTATCTCGTCGATTGTACGAAGTACCTTTGCCGAAAATCTTCCGGGCTTTCGCACTTCGGAAGACAGCACCCGCCCCCACTTTTGACGAAGTTGCTCCGTCGAAGCACCTTCAGCGTAAGATTCGAAGCGCGATAGAAACTCGTCGGACAGTCGCTCTTCTCCTGCGGCGGCGAGTTCGTCATCTGGCGGTGCGTGACGCAAGTCCTCTAACGCCTCCAACAGAACACGATCCTTGTTGTTCTGCTTCTCAAAAATCCGCTCGAAGTATTTTTCAGCCGTCCGCTGCGCGAACTCCGGATCGCGGTTCAGCTTTTCGATGCCAAAATCAGTCACGGCCTGGATGAGCTTTGATTCACCTTCAGAGACGGCCCGTTGGCGCGATATCCGGCGCTCAATTGGAGCATTCGCTAGTTCGACAAAATTGCCGCCCAGCCGATCGATGGCAGCCACAAATCGGCTGCGCGCTTTGGCCTTTACACCAGTCTCGGTTAGTTCGACAGAAACTGACGTCGATTTATCTAGATGATCGTTCATGCTTGCCCGTTCGATGGCGTTGAATGAACCAATAGCCTGAATAGGTATCTGTTGTGCTTCACGCGGCGAAGGTACCCGTGCGACACACGTTCTCTCATCTCGCGCTCAATAAACTTTGTCCGCAATCGACAGCGCTTACCAACTTCTTGCTCGTCAGCTACGCAAGCGGCCATTGCCCGTTAGACAGCCGCCTCCAGGGCCGCCGCGTCAAATTGCAGTACCGGAGTAGCTTCAGACATGATGGAAACAGAACCGAGAGGCTGGCAGATGTTCGCATTATGTTCTAAGCAAGTCAAGCGTGTGAGCGGGAGAGTTACAAGTGAGGTCGCGACGTGACGCGGAAAGTTCAAAAGGATAGAGAGCGGTTCTTCGTGGAAGAGGCCGCGCGTAGCTTGGGCCTGAGCTGGACCATTGTCGGCGACACTGATCCTCCTGATTTTATTGTCGAAGGCGAAGGCGCGCGTTTTGGGCTTGAAGTTAGGGACATCTTTAGCGGGCCGCAGTCCGTCGCGGGCTCCGTCTGGAAGCAGGGCGAGTCGGTCAAGCATCGTTTCATTGATTCCATTCGTTTGGAGTATGAGCGTGCGGCCAATTGCTCTCTCGACGTAAAGTTCGTGGGACGCGTGGGGCTGGAAAACAAGGTGGAATTGCTCAAGCGGCTTATTGACGTGGGTTTTCCGGCCCTGGCAGTTGGTCAAAAAGTCGTTCTTGAGTTGAGCGATGGCCTGCGCGTTCACGCGACAAAAGCATTCAGACCGAATTGGTATAGCGTGAATGATAGAGTGGGGTTCGTGGACCGAAATCCCCAACGAGTGATCATCAGCGCAATCGACGAAAAAGCGAGGAAGTTAGCGCGCTACCTGGATCGGGCAGGCGAAGACATTCGTCTGCTGCTAGTCGCAAACCGAATTTTTAATAGCGGAAAGTTAGCGCTGGAACCCGATGAGCGATACGACTTTAAAGGGTTTCGTGCAGTTTATTTCTTCCCGTACCCGGAGCCTGCGGTTGTGTTGCCCGAGCTCGATGAGATGAAGCGATGACATTTTCAAGCTGCGGAAAAGCGAAGTATTACGGTGACAGTGCTGGACTGCACTTAACTCCTGCCGCGGAACAAGCTCCGCCGTGATGATAAGGCGGACCGAGTGGCGTATGCGCCAGAAGTTTCCCTAGGTGATTGAGTGCACCGGCGCCACAATCGGGACGAACTCCAGCATCCGGCCAAGGGGGAGCCCGATTATGCTCACCGCTCCGGGCCGGAAGGAAACTTGGCGGTACGGTCAGCGCCGCTGCTGGAAGTTCAAGTCTTGCAGCTGTTCGTGCGGCTCACTTGCTCTTCGCCCTGGATTGTTTTTTTGGCGCCGGGCCCGCTGCGGCTTCCCGCGCCAGGCGCTCTGCCTTCAGACGCTCTCGATTCTGGGCGAAGGCCTTCTCGGCGAGCGCGTGCTCGGACATCGCCTTCACAGCATCGACCTCGCGGAAGGCCTTGCGTGCTTCGCGCTCCGCCTTGCTGATCGGCTTCGGCGGCTGGTATTCACCACTTGTTTTTGTCATCTGTTCTCGATCCAAACGCTTCGCGTTGTTTTTCGACCCGGCGTCTCGTGCCAGGCGCTCCGCCCTGAGACGCTTGTGGTTTTCCTGAAACTCCGGATCGGCGTGGCTGTCCGCTATCGTTTGCCGCGCCCCGATTGGGTTTTGTGCCTTTCGCTCCGCTTCATCCGCGACCTGTTGCTCGGCGGAGCGTTTCCGTTTGATCATTGCCCGATCCCTGCACCTGCGGGTTGTTCCAGAAGCATCCAGATGATTCCCGGGAACCATACTAGCCGTTCGCCACCCGGGCGGCGATCTCAAAAGTAAAGGGTGTCCAGCCCAACGGTCCAGGCGCCCCGGCGAAGCTGCCACGAATGCTTGCGGTGGGGAGATTGCCGGCGGCGACGGACCCGGCCCGAACCCGAGGACATCGTTGCACACGGCACGGACCGCGCAGCGCCGTTTCCGCTGTCATGAGTCCGGGCTGGAGGGGCAATGGTTAATTGCGTCACGGCATGCTCTACGCTAGAGCAGCAGGAGATGACTTGAGAGGTAAGCCCATGTCATATGCCTACAAGCTGAATGAAGACGTTCGCCACCAGCCCCAAGGTCCACAAGGACGTGCGGCAATTGATTCCGCCATGATTTACACGATCGTTCAATGTATGCCCATCGAGGCGGACGGACGTCTTCGATATCGCATCAAGAGCAAGTCGGGGAACGTCGAGCGAGTCGTGACGGAAGAGCAGCTGTCGTATTTTCAGTGATCTCGCGCGCTTGCTGGCAGAGGGAGTTTCGTCGTGCTGAATGATCGGGAAAATATTCTGATTGCGCTTCGAGAGAAGCCGCTCAAGGTCTACGAGATCATGAAGCGCGCCAATGTCGCGAACGAGGAAGCTTGCCAGTCTCTTCTGTTGAAGATGCGAGACGAAGGCTCGGTGAAGTTCGATATCCACAAGGGGCGATGGCTGGTCGGATGATTCCCGAATTGCGGCGACGCTCAGGCATGTCGTCCTTTCAGCATGTTGTCCTCGTAGGTTAGTTCCCTTGCTTGGCCGCCAGGCACCGGAGCGCAGTCGGTTCACCCATCGGACAAACCCAGCCCTGTTTCGCCACCTCGTCAACCCCTCTCCGCAAAAATATTCCACTTTACCGAATTTCGGAAATATCGTATGTCTCGCCCATCCCGGCTCATCCTTGAGGGGCGATCGTACGTCGTCACGAGTTGCGAGCCGGGCTTGCGGTGGACGCGGCAGCGTCGGCATGAGAGGTGCGGGCAGGGCGGGTAGTCCCTGTGAGCTCGCGGCCGCGTGCGGACGAGCGGCGCTGTCAGGTTCGTCTCGTCTGCAAGTTTCCGGCTCCGTCGACAGGGCCGGGAAAACTGCGGCGAAATGGCGGGCCGTGCGTACGGCAAAACCGTGTGGTTCTGGCCGTCGTTGCTACGGTCAAGCTGTCGTGGAGGTGTGTGCGAGCCCAACCGGGCGGACAGCATCGTCAATTCGCGGGAGCGAGGGAGGCCAGAAGGAAAGTTCGGCTCCCGGGAGAGCACGGCATAAGCCGTCCGACCATCGCGCAGGGAAGGCCGAGTGATTGGCACCACCTGTATGCTGCTGTGCGGTTTCCTTGCGCTACGTTCGCGCAGCGGACCGCGGGTGCGAGGTCAGCACCCGGCCTTCCCTGCACCCTCTTGGATTGGAGGGTGGAGCTGCCAGGCAAAGCTCGGGCGAAATGTGCCGCGAGAATGCGAAGGCGTGTCTGCAAGCTCGCCATGACGAGGAGGAGAGTGGGCGTGCCCTCAGCTCCGATACCAGCTCCCCAGATTCCACGTCGTCACGTCCCAGCCCGAGAGGTCGGCCATGAGGTTGTTGAGGCAGCCGCCGACATTGGTGCGCGAGAGCAGCGGCACGAGGATGTTGGCCTCGCAGAAGATCTCGTTGACCTTGATCAGCAGTGCGGCGCGCCTGGCCGGATCGAGCTCCTTCTGCGCGGCCTTGTAGGCCTTGTCGGCCTCGGGATCGGACCAGCGCGAGACGTTGCGGCCGAGCCATTTGTTGTCCTTGGTCGCGATCTCCCAGGAGACGCACTGGTTCAGGAAACGCTCGGGGTCGGGCTGCGGCTGCGTCGTGGCGTACATCTCCATGTCGCAGTAGAATTTCGTGTAGGTGTCGGGGTTGCCGACGTCGGAGGAGAAGAACACCGACGCGGTGACCGATTTGAGCTCGAGCTCGATGCCGGCCTTCTGGCAGGCCTGCTTGATGATGGCCTGCGTCTTCTGGCGCGGCGCGTTGGTCGAGGTCTGGAACACGTATTTGAGCTTCTTGCCGTCCTTCTCGCGGACGCCGTCCGCGCCCATCTTCCAGCCGGCCTCGTCCAGAATCTTGTTCGCCTTGTCGAGGTTGAACTCGTAGTCGAGCTTGCTCGACTTGAACCGTTTGGGCTCGTTGACGAAGCTCGCCGTGGCGGTGCCGCCGCGGCCGTAGATGTATTTCTGGATCGACTCGCGATCGATCAAGAGGTTGATCGCCTTGCGGACGGCCGGATCGGACAGCGAAGGATGCTTCGTCTTGGCGTTGGAACGCTCGCCGTCGACCTCGGTCCAGGGGTCCGTGGTGTTGAGGATCATGAACTCGACATTGCCGGAGGGCTGGACGTCGATCCGGCCCTTGCCGCTGGTCTCCATGCGCTTGAGGACCTCGTCCTCCACCAGCAGGTTCCAGGCAAAGTCGTATTCGCCGGTCTGCAGCACCGCGCGCGCCGCGGAGACGGCGTCGCCGCCGCCCTTGACCTCGAGCGTGTCGAAATGCGGCTGGTTCTTGACGTGGTAGTCGGGATTGCGCTCGGCCTTGATCAGGTCGCCCGGCTTGAATTCGACGAATCTGTAGGGACCGGTGCCAACCGGCTTCAGGTTGCCCGGCGCATCGCGCGACTTGGCACCGGCATACTCGCCGAAATGATGCTTTGGCAGGATCGGGCCGACCGAGCCGACGAATGGGTCGGCCCAGAACGGAGTCGGGTCCTTGAAGATCACTTTCACGGTGTGGTCGTCGATCTTCTCGACCTTGATGTCCTTGTAGGAGCCGGTGGTGTAGGCGGCCGTCGCAAGGTCCGAGGCGTAGGTCCAGGTGAAGACGACGTCGTCGGCGGTGAACGGCTTGCCGTCATGCCATCTCACGCCCTGCTTCAGCTTCCAGGTCACGCTGGTGCCGTCCGCCGCAAGGCCGCCGTTCGCCTTGGTCGGAACCTCGGCGGCGAGGCAGGGGAAGAGGTTGCCCTCCTTGTCCCAGCCGGCGAGCGGCTCGAAGAAGATGCGCGAGGCGATCTGGTCCTTGGTGCCGACGGCGAAATGCGGATTGAGCAGCGTCGGCGCCTGCCAGACCAGGAGCTTGAGCGGGCCGCCGCCGCCGGCCTTGGTCGGCTTGTACTCCAGCGTGGCGTCGGCCATCGCGACGTCGTTCCAGAGCAGGATCTGGCTCGCGATCGGCGCCGTGATTCCCACCGTAGCCAGTGTCCGGATGAACGAGCGTCGCGACAGCGTCCCCTGCTTCACTCCCGCGACCAGGCCGCGAATGTCGTTCTCGTCCATCGGATGACCCCCACCTTCGCAAAGAAAAGTCGTCACCAGCATGCAAGTACCGTGCACACTAATCCAAGGACGTCGGGCCGTGTAGAGTCAAAGACAGGATTGCCGAGTTTGAAGGGAGTTCTTGCGGTGAAACGCCGCAGGGGCTGCAGCTCTATCATCGTCACCCCGAGGTGCGCGCGCTGCGGCGCAGCCACAGCAAGCATCGAAGGGCGACGGCCCGGCTGCATCCCGGCCCTTCATCCTGCGAGGCTCGCGTCGCAATGCATCTGCATGACGCCACTCGCGCCTCAGGATGACGGAACCAGCGTTGTGCAGCGAAGCCGGTGCTGGATCGCCGTCCGAAACGTTCGAACGGCGATCCAGTGCGAACTCGGTGAACTTGGGGAAGTTCTAAGGCCGCGACAGGACGCTAACCCACCACGCGCAAAGGCTTCAAGTTTCGCGATGTTGCTCCGGCCGGAGTTTCATTGCAGCAGTCGGGAAATTGCCACAGATGAGCCGCGCGAGATCGAGTGCATCACCGGATGCTGGCAACGCCGACCGCCAGCATCGACAGCAGCAGCAAGTTGGTCAGCAATTGCAGCGCCGTCTTCGGCTGCGCCAGCCAGCGCGAAACCTTCTCGGCGAAGGACAGCGCCGGATCGGCGAACAGCGGCTCATGGCTGTGCCTGAAGAAGTGCGGAAACTTTGGCCCGAGCCACGGATTCACCAGGGCATGGAGGGTCGATGTCATCGCAATGAAAATGGCTGCGCCATAGCGCTGGTCGGCGAATTCCGGCGCGTTGATCAGCATCATCATCAGCGCGACGCCGGAATAGAACGGAACGCCCTGGAGCAGTGCATAGAGCGCAAGACATTCGAGGCGGTTGCGGTTTGCGAGCCTGGAGGCTGCGAGGGCGATCATGGCCAAACTCCGTGCTGGACCTGCCGCCAGTCTCGCGCGCCGGAAGCCGTCTTGCCGTGATGCGCCTCACGCTTGCGGAGCGCGCCTTTGGAGCGCGGATTTGGAGTGCGTCTTGGCGGCCGCGAATTCGTTTCATGTTTGGCGCCGAATGGAGAAAGTGTCGCTCGCCTCGGGCGGCCAATATGAATTTCCATTTCATTGATTTCACCCTGCGGAGAAGCGAATACGGTTCCAATCATTGCCGCAGATTCATGGAGACCAAGATGTCGTTTCGCCCCGCTCTGATCCTCGCATCCGTGCTCGCCGTCTGGTCGGCCGCAGCCGCAGCCGAGACCATCAAGATCGGCGTGACGCCGGGTCCGCATGCCCAGATCTTCGAGGCCGTGAAGCCGATCGCGGCCAGGCAGGGCCTCGACATCCAGCTCATCGAATTCTCCGACTACGTCGTGCCGAACGCCGCGCTCGATGCCGGCGAAATCCAGGCCAATTCGTTCCAGAACCAGCCTTATCTGGACAACCAGAAGACCGACCGCGGCTACAAGATCGAGTCCGTCGGCCTGACCGTGAACTTCCCGATCGGCGTCTATTCGAAGAAGCACAAGGGCTTCGCCGACATCCCCGAGGGCGGCAAGGTCTCGATTCCGAACGATCCGACCAATGGCGGACGCGTGCTGCTGCTGCTCCGCGACAAGGGCGTGATCAAGCTCAAGGACAGTGTCGGTTTCAAGCCGACGGTGCTCGACGTCACCGAGAATCCCAGGAAGCTGAAGTTCGTCGAGGTCGATGCCGCGCAGGCGCCGCGCGCGCTCGACGATGTCGACGCCGCCGCGATCAACACCAATTATGCAACCCAGGCGGGGCTCGATCCGGTCAAGGATCCGATCCTGCGCGAGGACCCAAAGGGCCCCTACGTCAACCTCATCGCCATTCGCACGGCCGACAAGGACAAGCCCTGGGTCAAGATCCTCGTCGACAGCTATCACACGCCGGAGGTCAAGGAGTTCGTCCTGACCAAGTTCAAGGGCGCGGTACTGCCGAGCTGGTAGGCAGTCTGCCCAACCAGGGGCCAGCACAGGGCGAACCGAACGAGCAGCCTTGCGTACTAGCCCTGCGCAAAGCCCGCTTGTGTGGAGCGGCGGTAACCGACATCATCGGGGGCCCGGCAATCCTCGCCCGACAGGGGTCGCATGAAACGGTTCGCAAAGCTGAAGAGACTTGGATTTTTCACGCGGCTTCTCGACGAGGCGCCGCCCGCCGAGCGATATCGCTTTGCGGCCGAGCAGATCGTGCGCGCCGAGAAGGCCGGCCTCGATTCCGCGTGGATCGCGCAGCACCATTTCCACGAGCGCGAGGGCGGATTGCCGTCGCCCTTCACCTTCCTCGGCTATGTCGCGGCGAAGACCTCGCGCATCCGCCTCGGCACCGGCATCGTGACGCTGCCGATGGAGAATGCGGTGCGGGTGGCGGAGGACGCCGCGGTGCTCGATCTCATGTGCAATGGCCGCTTCGAACTCGGCGTCGGCACCGGCGGCAATCCGGCAGCCTTTGCCGCGTTCGGCCTCGACAGCGCCCAGCGCAACGAGATCTTCGCACGCAACCTCGAGGTCGTTCGCACAGCGCTGGTCGGCAAGCCGCTCGCCGGAGGTGACACGATCTATCCGCAACGGCCCGAACTGGACAAGCGGATCTGGCAGGCGACCTTCTCGGTCGCCGGCGGTGCTCGTGCCGGCAAGGCGGGCGATGGCCTGCTGCTGTCGCGCACCCAGCCTCGCACGAAGGAGGCGCCAAAGGCCACGCTCGCCGAGATCCAGAATCCGGTGATCGACGCCTATCTCGAAGCGCTGCCGCCGGGATGCGAGCCGCGCATCATGGCTTCGCGCAGCGTGTTCGTCGCAGACGACCATGCCGAGGCGTTGCGGCTCGCGGATATCGGGCTGCGCCGCGCGCTGCCGCAGTTCCTCAAGGGCGGTCACGCCAAGCCGGGCGAGACGCTGGAGGAGATGATCATTGCGTTCGACACCCATGTCGGCGCGGCCGACGAGGTCATCGCCTCGCTTCGGGCCGACGCGACGCTGGAGCGCGTGACCGATCTCGTCTTCCAGGTGCATTCGGTCGACGCCCCGCACCCCTACGTCCTGCGCTCGATCGAGCTGGTCGCCGAGAAGGTCGCGCCGGCGCTGGGCTGGACCCGGACGGCTGCTGCTGACGTCGCCCTGGCGGGCTAGTCGAAATGACTGTGATCGCGTGACACGAGGCTCAATGATGAGTACGAAAGATATCATCGACACGCTGGCCGGGATCGAGCCGGGCTCGGCTCTGGATGCCATCCGCGCGAAGCGCATTCAGGCGCGCGACAACGCGCAGAAGAGTTATCTGTCGCTGTTCGAGCCGATCGACGCCAGCGATTTTTCGCTTGTTGAGCGTGCCGCCGTCGCAGCCTTCGTGATCGGCCTCCATGGCGAGTCCCCCGTCGCGGCCTTCTATCGCGAGAAGCTCGCGGCGACTGCGGACGGAGCGGCGCTGCTCGAGGCGATCAAGGCCGAGATTGCGCGCGGCAAGACATCGGGCCCGTATGGCGCGTATCCGGCCGGCCCGTTGTCGGCCGAGGACAAGACCGGCTTGATCTACCGCGTCAGTTCCGAGCACAAGCCCGTCCTAGGCGCGCGGCTCGCCGCGGCGCTGGAACATGCGCATCTGCTGGTGTTCCGCCCGCGCGATGCCGCGGCCGCCGACATGAAGGCGCTGCTGGCCGTCGGCTGGTCGAACACCGGCATCGTCACGTTCTCTCAACTCGTTGCGTTCCTTTCGTTCCAGGTACGTGTCGTCACGGGGCTGCGCGTGCTCGGTGCCTCGCTTGGGCGCACCGCGAACGCCGCGGCCGGCGCGTAAGGAGACCACAATCATGAGCGCTGCGAACACTGTCAATCCGCCCGTCGTCTTCACCCAGGACGAGCTTGGCTGGGTGTCGTGGATCGATCCGCTGCCGGAGGCCGAGCTGACCGAGCGGCATTTCGCCGGTCTCGTCGACCGCTCCCGTGCCAAGTCCGAATATTTCCGCCTGCTGGTGCGCGATCCCGAGGTGTTGGAAGCCCGCACCAAGACCGACAAGGACATCTTCTACAATGTTGCCGATGGCCTGCCGCGCGCCGAGCGCGAGCTGGCGGCCGCCGCGACGTCGCGCTACAACGGCTGCATCTATTGTGCCTCCGTGCATGCGCGCTTCGCCAGCACCTACTCCAAGCGCCGAGACGACGTGCAGCGCCTGCTCGACGAAGGCATCGGCGTCGATCTCGACGAGCGCTGGAACGCCGTCGTCAAGGCGTCGGTGGCGCTGGCCGCAACGCCGATCGCGTTCGGCCCCGACACTATCGAGGAGCTGCGCCGCGCCGGCCTCGACGATGCCGAGATCGTCGACGTCATCAACGGCGCTTCGTTCTTCAACTGGGCGAACCGGCTGATGCTGTCGCTCGGCGAGCCCTCGAAATAGGCAACCCTCGGCGGCATGGAAATTGCTGCTTGTTTCAACATGGAATGGATGGAGCCGAGCATGAGCAACATCGATCGTCGTACCCTGGTCAAGGGCTCGCTTGCCGCCATGATGGCGGGAGCCGCCTTCTCGCGCGGCGCCTTCGCTGATACCTCCGAGCCGATCCTGCTCGGTGTCAGCGGTCCCTTGACCGGGCCGAACGCGCAATATGGCACGCAATGGAAACAGGGCTTCGATCTCGCGCTTGACGAGATCCTCGCCGCAGGCGGCATCAACGGCCGCAAGCTCGCCTACAATTTCGAGGACAGCCAGAGCGACCCGCGCCAGTCGGTGGCGATCGCCCAGAAGTTTGTCTCCGATCCCCGCATCGTCATGGAGCTCGGCGACTTCTCCAGCCCGGCCTCGATGGCGGCTTCCCCGATCTATCAGCGGGCGGGGCTGGTGCAGTTCGGCTTTACCAATTCGCACCCTGATTTCACCAAGGGCGGCGACTTCATGTGGAGCACGTCCGTGAGCCAGGCCGACGAGCAGCCGCTGCTGGCGGCCTATGCCGTGAAACGTCTTGGTCTGAAGAAGCTGGCGGTGCTGCACCTCAACACCGATTGGGGCCGCACCAGCCGCGACTATTTCGTCAAGGCGGCGAAGGAGTACGGCGCCGAGATCGCGGTTACCGAAGGCTACATCGCGGAGGAGCGTGATTTCCGTTCCACGCTGGTGCGCGTCCGCGACTCCAGTCCGGATGGATTGATCCTGATCTCCTATTATTCCGACGGCGCGCTGATCGCGCGTCAGGCCCGCCAGGTCGGCTTGAAGCAGGTCATCTGTGCCGCAAGCTCAGTCTATTCGCCGAAGTTCATCGAGCTCGGGGGCGACGCGGTCGAGGACGTTCATGTCGGCACGCGCTACTTCCCGGAAGACCCGCGGCCCGAGGTGCAGAAATTCATCGCGGGCTTCAAGAAGAAATACAACGGGCTGGAGCCCGACGCCTTCAATGCCTATGCCTACGATGCCATGAACATGGCGGCGGCCGTGGTGAAGATCGGCGGCACCGATCGCCGCGCCGTCCGCGATGCCTTCACGAAAGTGAAGGATGTCTCGAGCGTCATCTTCGGGACCGCGACGTTCGACGTCGAGAGCCGCCGCGTCAAGGGCGCCATGAACGCCGAGCTCGTCGTGCGCAAGGGCCAGTTCGCGCTGTGGGACGGCAAGCCGACCTGACATGATGGCTGGACGCATGATCCGGAAAAGTGTGAAGCGGTTTTCCGAAAAGATCATGCACAAAACAAACTGAAGCGCGACGATCTCATCGCGCTTCGGAGCTCCAGCCGTCTTCTCTTTTCTCGCGGGGACCATCGCTTGTCTTCCTGGCTCGACTACACGATCAACGGGCTGATCGTTGGTAACGTCTACGCCCTGGTTGCGGTCGGGCTTGCGCTGATCTTCGGCGTCAGCCGGCTGATCAACTTTGCGCAAGGGTCGATTTATCTCGTCGGCGCCTATATCGGCTGGGTCGCGGTGGTGCAGCTGCATACGCCGCTGCCGCTCACCATCATCGTCGTCGCGGTAGCCGCCGCGCTGGTCGGGTTGATCATCGAGCGGTTCGGCCTGCGTCCGCTGCAGAACTCGGTGCGCATCGCGCCGCTGCTCGCGACCATCGGCATCAGTTTCGTGCTCGATCAGCTCGTGATGCTGACCTTCTCGCCCAATCCGCGCGCGCTGCCGAGCCAGTTGCCCGATGTGCGCTTCCAGGTGGGCGGCGGCACGATTGGCCCGCTCGATCTGTTGATCGCCGGCGTCGGCCTCAGCAGCGCGATTCTGCTGTTCGTGTTCCTGCGCTACAGCAAGCTCGGTTGGGCCGTGCGCGCCACCGCGCAGGACCGCGATGCGGCGATGCAGATGGGCGTCGACGTCAACCGTGTCAATCAGGCAGTGTTCGGCATCGCGGCATCGCTCGGCGGCGTCTCCGGCCTGCTGGTCGGCATGTACTACAACCAGATCGACACCGCGATGAGCCTGCAAGCGACGCTCAAGGGCGTCGTCGCCGAAGTGGTCGGCGGTGCAGGCAACGTGCCCGGTGCGGTCATCGGCAGCCTGCTACTGGGGCTGGTGGAGAGCTACGGCGTCGCCGTGTTCGGCACCAGCTACCGCAATCTGTTCGCATTCCTGCTGCTGGTCGTCGTGCTCGTCCTGCGCCCGAACGGATTGTTCGCGAGCGCACGGCAGGCGCCGCCCGAGCCGCTCACCGGCACCTTCATAGCGCCGAGCCGACCCGTGCGGATTCCGCGCTGGGCGCTGCTGGTGGCGGCCGCCGCGTTCGCGATCCTGCCGCTGTTCCCGGTGTCCTTCTACGTGCTCCAGACCCTGATCAACGCCTGGCTGCTCGGCATGCTCGCGCTCAGCCTGACGCTGGTGGCGGGCACGATCGGCCAGGTCTCGCTCGGTCACGCCGCGCTGCTCGCGATCGGCGCCTATACGTCCGCGCTGCTGTCGCTCACCTTCGCCGTCCCGGTCGGCCTCGCCGTCATCGGCGGCGGCCTGATGAGCGCCGCGCTCGGTACGCTGTTGATTTCGCCGTCGTTCCGCCTGCGCGGGCACTATGTGTCGATCGCGACGCTCGCCATCGGCGAGATCGTGTCGCTGGTGATCCTGAACTGGGAGAGCGTCACGCGCGGCCCGATCGGCATCTCCGGCATCCCGCCGCTGTCGCTGTTCGGCCATGAGCTCGTCAGCCCGACTTCGATCTACTGGTTCAGCTTCGTGGTGATGGTCGTGCTGGCGCTGCTGCAGGGGCGGCTGCTCGGCTCGCATCTTGGCCGCAGCTTTCGCGCCATTCGCGACGACGACATCGCCGCGCGCGCCTATGGCCTCAGCCTGAACCGCTACAAGTCGCTGGCTTTCATCTTCGGCGGGTTCGCCGCCGGCGTTAGCGGCGGCATCGCCGCGCATCTCTATTCCTACATCAACCACGAGACCTTCAACACGCAGCAATCCATCCTGGCGCTGACGGTCGTGATCCTCGGCGGTCTCGGTAACGTCGTCGGTGCCATCGTTGGATCAGTGGCGCTGGTCGGCCTGCCGGAAGTGTTCCGGATCGCGGCGGAGTACCGCATCCTGATCTACGGAATCGTGCTGCTGCTGCTGGTGCGGTTCAGGCCGCAGGGCCTGTTGGGGACGATGTGATGGCGGAGCGGCACACGACCATGCTGTCCCTGCGCGGGCTGACGCGCCGCTTCGGCGGCCTCACCGCCGTCAATGCGATTGATCTCGATCTCGCGAAGGGTCAGCTCGTCAGCATCATCGGCCCGAACGGCGCCGGCAAGACCACGCTGTTCAATCTCGTCACCGGGCTCGACCGGCCTGACGCTGGCGAGGTCCGCTTCGAAGGCCAGGACATCACGGGTCTGTCGCCGGAACGGCTTGCGGCCGGGGGGATCGCGCGCACCTTCCAGCTCGGCCGAGTCTTCGGCAATCTCAGCGTCATAGACAACGTCCTGATCGGCGCGCATACGCGGCTGCGCGCGGTGAAGCCGGCGGTGCCGCTGATCGGCCCGCTGCTTGAGCTGGGATTGGCGCTGCTGCGTCCCGCCAGTGTCAGGGCGGAAGAAGAGCGGCTGCGCGAGGAGGTGAAGGCCATTCTCGCGCGCTTCGGCGAGCGGCTGCTGCCGCGGATCGACCAGCCGGCCTACAGCCTCTCCTACGCCAACCGCCGCCGCGTCGAGATCGCGCGCGCGCTGGCGCTGAAGCCGCGCCTGCTGCTGCTGGACGAGCCGACCGCCGGCATGAACCCGACTGAGACAACGGAGATGCAGGGCCTCGTCGCTGAGCTGAAGGCGGAGGGGCTGACCATCCTCCTGATCGAGCACAAGCTGGAGATGGTGATGCGCCTCTCCGACCGCGTCATCGTCATGGACGAGGGCAAGAAGATCGCGGAAGGCCCGGGCGAGGAAGTACGTGGTGATCCTAAGGTGATCGAGGCCTATCTCGGCCACGGCCTGTCGGGGACGGCGGAGCAGGAGAGTGCGGCATGACGACGGGCGCATCCGAGCCGCTGCTGGCGCTGTCCAACGTCAATACCTTCTACGGCCAGGCGCAGGTGCATTTCGATCTGTCGATCACGGTCGGCCGCGGCCACATCGTTTGCCTGCTCGGCGGCAACGCCAGCGGGAAATCGACCACGATGAAGATCATTCTGGGTCTCGTGAAGCCGCGATCCGGTGACGTGACGTTCGATGGCGCCTCGCTGCTGGGGCTGACCACGCCGCAGATCGTCCGGCGCGGCATCGCCTCCGTGCCCGAGGCGCGGCGACTGTTTGCGGACATGAGCGTCCGCGAGAACATCCTGATGGGCGCATTCGTGCGCAACGACCGTGAGGCGATCGCGCAGGATCTCGACAAGATGCTCGGGCTGTTTCCCAAGCTCGGCCAGCGGCTGTCGCAGCGCGCCGGCTCGCTTTCCGGCGGCGAACAGCAGATGGTCGCGATGGCGCGCGCGCTGATGAGCCGTCCCCGGATGATCGTGATGGACGAGCCGACCATGGGGCTGTCGCCGCTCTACGTCGATCGCGTGCTGGAGCTGATCCGCACCATCAACCAGGAAGGCGTCTCGGTCTTCATGGTCGAGCAGAACGCCAGCCTCGCGCTCGAGATCGCGCACGAGGCCTATGTGCTCCAGACCGGCAAGATCGTGCTCTCCGGACCGGCGCGCGCGTTGAAGGACGACCCTCGCATCCGCGACGCCTATCTCGGCGGCTCTGAAGCGGCGTAAGGCAGTGCGCTGACGTCTCCCGGGACTAGCCAGTGTGATCATTATATGAAAAGATCATACCCTTGGCGCGATGGAGCGCGCGGCGGACGGAATGATGTCGAAATTGTCCTTGCGGGCGGTCGAGCCCGGTTTGGTGCTGCTGTTCGGCGGGCTCATCGCCGCCAACATCGCAGCGTGGATATGGGCCTTCGCTGCGTTCGGTGACCGGCCGACGGTGATGGCGACCGCGCTGCTCGCCTGGGTGTTCGGCCTGCGCCACGCCGTCGATGCCGACCACATCGCCGCCATCGACAATGTCGTTCGCAAGCTGATGCAGGCGGGCGGCGCGCCGCGCAGCGTTGGCCTTTATTTCGCGCTCGGGCATTCCACCGTGGTCGTGGTCGCGACCATGCTGCTTGCGCTGGGCGTGGTGAGCTTCGGCGGCGACAGCCTGCTGCGGGAAATCGGCGGCTTCATCGGCACCTCGGTGTCGGCGCTGTTCCTGCTGGTGATCGCGGCCATCAATCTCGCCATCTTCGTCAGCCTGTGGCGGGCATTTCGCCTCGCGCGCCAGCAGGGCGTTCACGACCCGGAAGGCCTCGAAACGCTACTTGCCAGCCGCGGCTTCCTCGCACGGCTGCTCGGCCCCATGTTCCGTCTGGTGACAAAGCCGCGGCACATGTATCCGCTGGGATTTCTGTTCGGGCTCGGTTTCGATACCGCGACCGAGATCGGCCTGCTCAGCATCTCCGCCGGTGAAGCCGCGCGCGGCGCTTCGTTCGCCGATATCCTGGTCTTTCCCGCGCTGTTCGCGGCCGGCATGGCGCTGGTCGACACCGCCGATTCCGCGCTGATGGTCAGCGCCTATCGCTGGGCCTTCGTCGATCCCTTGCGAAAGCTCTGGTACAACCTCACCATCACCGGCGCCTCCGTCGCGGTGGCGCTGTTGATCGGCGGCATCGAGGCGCTTGGCCTGATCGCGGATCGCCTCGGCCTGTCCGGCGGCGTGTGGACGCTGGTCGACGGCCTCAACGAGTCGCTTGCCAATGTCGGCTTCGCCGTGATCGCGCTGTTCGCGATCGCATGGCTCGTCTCCGTCGTGCTCTATCGCCGCATGTTTGCCAAGGTCGCGCGCGGTGCCGCGGCAAAAGCCCTGGAATGCACCGATGCCACCGAGGCGGCCTGATCCTGGCCGTCGCTCCGGCGCGCTGACGGCACTCTCGGCATTGGTCCTTCTCGCGGAGAGTGGCGAGGCTTTCGCGCAGGACAATAGCGTCTCGCGCGAACTGCCGCCGATCCAGGTCACTGGCGGCGAGATTCCACGTCATAAGAAGCCGCCTGTCACGCGACGCGCCAGCAAACCGGCCGCAGCCAACAGCCGCAACGTCGCTCGGTCGACGCCAGCTCCGGAATCGGATGCGCGCAGCGTCGCTTCCGGCGCAAAGGGCGCGCCGGGCATGGCGAGCGAGATCACAATCTCCGGCGAAGCGCTCAATGCGCGCACCGTCACTCGGCCGGGCGAGGTGCTCGAAGCCGTGCCGGGCCTGATCGTCACCCAGCATTCGGGCGAAGGCAAAGCCAACCAGTATTTTTTGCGCGGCTATAACCTCGACCACGGCACCGACCTCGCGATCACAGTCGACGACGTCCCCGTCAACATGCGCACTCACGCGCATGGTCAGGGCTATGCCGATCTCAACTGGCTGATCCCGGAAACCATCGGCGCGATGGACGTGCGCAAGGGCCCGTACTTCGCCGACCAAGGCGACTTCGCCTCCGTCGGCAGCATCCATATCGGCCTGATCGACCGCACCGAGAAGGGTTTTGCGCAGGTGACCGTCGGCAGCTTTGGCTATCGCCGCCTGCTCGGCATGGACTCCGCCAAGTTTGGCGACGGTTCGCTGCTCGTCGCCGGCGAGATCGGCACCTCCAACGGCCCCTGGGACAATCCGGACAATGTACGCAAGCTCAACGGCCTCTTGCGCTACAGCCAGGGCACCGCGACGGATGGCGTCTCCGTCACCGGCATGGCCTATGCGAACACATGGAATTCGACCGACCAGGTGCCGCAGCGTGCGATCACCAGCGGTTTTCTCGACCGCTTCGGTTCCGAGGACCCGAGCGACGGCGGCAACACCAACCGCTTCGCGCTCTCGGCCCGCGTCGCGCAGAGCGACGATCTCGGCTCGTGGAAGGCCAACGCCTATGTCGTGAAGAGCCAGCTCGATCTCTTCAACAATTTTACCTACTATCTCAGCGATCCCGTGTTCGGCGATCAGTTTCACCAGCACGACGACCGCCTGATGCTAGGTGCCAACATCTCGCGCACGCTGAACGGCTCGCTCGCAGGGCTCCCGATGCAGACCACGATCGGCCTGCAATCGCGCTACGACGCGATCGATCTCGCGCTGACCAACACGTTCCAGCGCGGCTTTCTCGCCAACATCCGCAGCGACAAGGTCGGCGAGGGCAGCGTCGGCCTCTATGCCGAAAACACCGTGCGCTGGACCGACTGGCTCAGGACCACGATCGGCTTCCGCGGCGACTACTACGCCGCCGATGTCACCTCGCTGTTCAACGCCGGCAATTCCGGCCGTGCCGACGCCGCGCTCGGCAGCCCGAAATTCCGGATGGTGCTCGGCCCCTTCAACCAGACCGAATTCTTTCTCGGCGCCGGCACCGGCATGCATTCCAACGACGCGCGCGGCGCGACCACGACGGAAGACCCGAGCGATCCCTCCACAAGGCTGACTCCGTCGCCGCTGCTGGTGCGCACGCGTGGCGCGGAGGTCGGCGTCCGCAGCAAAATCATTCCCGGCCTCGACAGCTCGCTCAGCCTGTTTATCCTCGACCAGGATTCCGAGATCCTGTTCTCAGGTGATGCCGGCGACACCTCGGCGACCCGCGCCAGCCGCCGCTATGGTTTCGAATGGTCCAGCCATTATCGCCCGCGATCGTGGATCGACATCGACGCCGATCTCGCCATGACGCATGCGCGCTTTCGCGGCACCGACAGCGAGCAGGGAGAGGTCTACGCCTCGCTGGCCGGCTATCCGGAAGCGCAGATCGGCAATGCGCCCGGCAATTACATTCCGAATGCGCCGGCGATGGTGGCCTCGGCCGGTGTCACGCTCGGCGAGAAGACCGGCTGGTTCGGGTCCTTGCGCTGGCGCTATCTGGCGTCGAGCCCGCTGACGGAAGACAATGCGTTTCGCTCGTCCGCGACCAGCATCTTCAACGGCCGCCTCGGCTATCGCATCGACAACGGCTGGCGCATCCAGCTCGACGTGCTCAATCTCTTCAACACGCAGGCGAACCAGATCACCTACGCCTACGGTTCGCTGCTCAAGACCGACACGCTGTACAATCTCTGCACCGGCGGCGTCGCGCCGGCATCGGTCTGCCAGAACGGCGTGATGGACTACGTGCTGCACCCGGTCGAGCCGCTGACGTTCCGTCTGACGGTGGCCGGGGTGTTCTAGGCCGAAGCGCTGCTTTGGGCCGGCTCCGCCGGCAGATCGTCGCCATTGGGATCGCCCGGCGCCGTGGCCCAGGCGAGCTCCACCAGCGTCACGAACCTGCGGCCTGCGCCATCGAGCTGGCAGACGATCAGCCCCTGCTCCTCCATGTAGCCGAGCAAACGCTGTGCCCGGCGCAGCGAGTGCGAGCCGTAGGCGCGGGCGATCGCGGCATCGCCGGGGCAGGGCCAGCCTTCCTTCGCCGCGCGCGCGATCATCATGAACACGCCCTGCATGTCGTCGGGCAGGATCGATGCGCGCAGCGAGACGTCCTGCCAGGCGTCGTCCTCGGCATGCTCGGCGCCGAGCCCGGCGCGCGCGCGTGTCAGCATGCGGCGGAATTCGGTGAGGTCGGGCACCGCCGAGCCGAGACCCTCGATGCGGCAGCGGACCACGAACTCCTGGTAGAGCACGCCGACGGCGCGGAAGCCGGCATCGGGCTCGGCGAGCACCGCACGGAGCGTCCGATCCACCCGCTCGCGTCGCTCGGCGAGCTCCTCGGCACTTACAGGCACTTCAACCACCGCGGGCTCGATCTCCGGCGCGGCCGCCT
>LNAP01003458.1_pt1 | contig 25716 bp, 22 predicted proteins | sample 602601 | NCBI WGS metagenome assembly LNAP01 (sample SAMN02440304, study PRJNA202911) | soil metagenome | biome: Subtropical and temperate rainforests or woodlands; isolation source: soil samples (1 kg each in a 20% v/v slurry with milli Q water) were... ...
CGAGTGGCTGATCGTCATCGGCATTATTGTCATTGCCGGTATTCTTTTCGATGGCTGGCGTCGCATGCGCGGCGGCAAGGGAAAACTGAAATTCCGTCTGGACCGGAGCCTGTCCAATTTGCCGGACGAGGACACCAGCGCCGAGCTGTTGGGCCCGCCCCGCGTCCTGGATACGCACAAGGAACCGCAACTGGACGAGCACGACCTGCCGTCGGTGAGCATGCCTGCCCGTGAACCGCGGGAATCGGGTTCCAAGCGCGGCAAGCGTGGCCATGGCGAACCGTCGCAAGGCGACATGAACCTCAGCCTGGATCTGGATGGCGGCCCGAGCTTCAGCAGCCGTGACGACGATTTCCCGGATGACACCAAGTCCTCGCCGTCAGTCAGTGACAAGGAACAACCGCAAGCCGAAGAAGTGCTGGTCATCAGCGTGATCTGCCGCGACGCTGCCGGCTTCAAGGGCCCGGCGCTGTTGCAGAACATTCTGGAAAGCGGTCTGCGCTTCGGCGAGATGGACATTTTCCACCGCCACGAAAGCATGGCCGGCAATGGCGAGGTCCTGTTCTCGATGGCCAATGCGGTCAAGCCGGGCATCTTCGATCTGGACGACATCGACCACTTCAGCACCCCGGCCGTGAGTTTCTTCCTCGGTCTGCCAGGCCCGCGTCATCCGAAGCAGGCCTTCGACGTGATGGTGGCTGCGGCGCGCAAACTGTCCCAGGAACTGAACGGCGAACTGAAAGACGACCAGCGCAGCGTCCTGACCGCACAGACGATCGAGCATTACCGTCAGCGCATCGTTGAATTCGAACGTCGCGCCCTGACCCAGAAACGCTAAGGTCAAAAGATCGCAGCCTCGTTTCACTCGACAGCTCCTACAGAAAATCGCAATACCTGTAGGAGCTGTCGAGTGAAACGAGGCTGCGATCTCCTGATCTTGATGAAATGAGATTGAGCAGCCTCGGCTGCTCTTTTGCTTTATGAGAGAACACCCATGACCGCCGCCAAAACCCGCATTCTAGAGCTGCGCGCTGAGCTGGATCAGCACAACTATCGCTACCACGTGATGGACGAGCCGAGCATTCCGGACGTCGAATACGACCGGTTGTTCCATGAGCTGAAGGCCCTTGAAGCGGCCAACCCCGACCTCGTCACCAGCGACTCGCCGACCCAGCGTGTCGGCAGCGCGGCGCTGTCGGCGTTCACTCAGGTGCGCCACGAAGTGCCGATGCTCAGCCTCGGCAACGCCTTCGAAGAAACCGACATGCGCGAGTTCGATCGTCGGGTGACCGAAGGCCTCGATCTGCCGACCGGCGACCTGTTCGGCGGCGGCGGTGCGGTGGAATACAGCTGCGAACCGAAACTCGATGGCCTGGCGGTCAGCCTGCTTTATCAGGACGGTGTGCTGGTGCGTGGCGCCACCCGCGGTGACGGCACCACCGGCGAAGACATCAGCGTCAATGTGCGCACCGTGCGCAACATCCCGCTCAAACTGCAAGGCAGCGGCTGGCCGGCGACCCTCGAAGTGCGCGGCGAAGTGTTCATGTCCAAAGCGGGTTTCGAACGGCTCAACGCAACGCAACTGGAAGTCGGCGGCAAGACCTTCGCCAACCCGCGCAACGCGGCGGCGGGCAGTTTGCGCCAGCTGGATTCGAAGATCACTGCCAACCGCCCGCTGGAGTTCTGTTGCTATGGCATCGGCCAGGTTTCGGCGGACATTGCCGACACGCACATCGGCAATCTGAAACAGCTTCAGGCGTGGGGCTTGCCCATCAGTCGCGAGTTGAAACTGGCGCACGGTATCGATGAGTGCCTGGATTACTACCGCGACATCGGTGAACGCCGCAACGGGCTGGCCTATGAAATCGACGGCGTGGTGTTCAAGGTCAACAGCATCGCCTCCCAGCGTGAGCTGGGTTTCCGCGCTCGCGAGCCGCGCTGGGCGATTGCCCACAAATTTCCGGCCATGGAAGAGCTCACCGAGTTGCTCGACGTCGAGTTCCAGGTCGGTCGTACTGGTGCGGTAACGCCCGTGGCGCGCTTGAAACCGGTCAAGGTGGCGGGCGTCACCGTGGCCAACGCGACGCTGCACAACATGGACGAAGTCGCGCGTCTGGGCCTGATGATCGGCGACACCGTGATCATCCGCCGTGCGGGCGATGTGATTCCGCAAGTGGTGCAAGTGGTCGTGGAGCGCCGTCCGGATGATGCGCGTCCGGTGCAGATTCCGCAGGAGTGCCCGGTGTGTGGTTCCCATGTCGAACGCACGCAGCTGGTCAAACGCAGCAAGGGGCGCGAGACCGTCAGTGAAGGCGCGGTGTATCGCTGCGTCGGGCGACTGGCCTGCGGTGCGCAGCTCAAGCAGGCAATCATTCACTTTGTTTCGCGTCGTGCGATGGACATTGAAGGGCTTGGCGATAAAAGCGTCGAGCAACTGGTCGATGAAGGCCTGGTGAGTTCTCCGGCCGATCTGTATGCCTTGAAGTTTGACGACATTGTCGATCTGGAAGGGTTTGCGGAGCTGTCGAGCAAGAAGCTGCTAAGCGCTATCGAAGACAGCAAGAAACCCAGCCTTGCGCGGTTTATCTACGCCCTCGGTATTCCCGATGTCGGTGAAGAGACGGCCAAGGTTCTGGCGCGCTCTCTCGGCTCGCTGGAGCGGGTTCAGCAAGCATTGCCGCACGTGCTCACGTACTTGCCGGATGTCGGCCTGGAAGTGGCTCACGAGATCCACAGCTTCTTTGAAGATGCGCATAACCAGCAGGTTATTGCGAAGTTGCTCAAGCATGGCCTGCAGATTCAGGATCAGGGCGAGCTGGGGGCCGAATTTGCCGCCAGCACGACGCTGGGCGGTTTCCTCGACAAGCTGAACATTCCGTCGGTCGGACCGGGCGGGGCGCAGAAACTGGCGGACAGGTTCGGTTCGCTGGAAGGCGTGTTCGGCGCTGACTGGCTGGACATGCGTCAGACGCTGCCGGAGAAACAGGCCAATTCGGTCCGCGAGTTTTTTGCGGTTGCGGACAATCGGCAGATCGCTGAAGCCGCCGAAAAGCAGTTGCGTGATTTTGGCATGCACTGGCAGAGCGAGAAGAAAGTCGTCGAAGGACTGCCGCTGGCCGGGCAGACCTGGGTGCTGACCGGTTCGCTGGAATTGATGAGCCGTGACGTCGCCAAGGACAAACTCGAAAGCCTCGGCGCCAAGGTGGCCGGCTCGGTATCGGCCAAGACCCATTGCGTGGTGGCGGGGCCCGGGGCCGGCTCCAAGTTGGCCAAGGCCAATGAGCTGGGGTTGAAGGTGCTCGATGAAGAAGCGTTTGTCGATTTCCTGAAACAACACGGCATCCCGGTCTGACACAAAACCTGTGGCGAGGGGATTTATCCCCGTTCGGCGACGCAGTCGTCGCAAGACCGGTGCCCGCAATCTGTCTGTGATAATGCAATTGCCGGATTTGGGGCTGCTGTGCAGCCCAACGGGGATAAATCCCCTCGCCACAAAAGCAATGCACACCAGTGTGTTTATCGTGGGAACGATCTTCGCGCGGCAATGATCTAGTCTTGGCAAGCCCCAGGGAGAGATCGCCATGCACCGCTTCTTCGAACAGCTCAGCTCGCGCATTGCCGCCCCCTTCATCGGCGAGCGTTCGCGCAACAGCAAGGTCTGGCATTGCCGCTGTGGGCAGTCGCTGTTCTTTCGCAACAGCCAGTGCCTGGCCTGTTCGGCGGCGTTGGGCTATCAGCCTGAACACAGTCGCTTGTCGTCGCTGCAACCCGGCTTTCACGCGGACACCTGGATTCTCGATGCCGATCCAGACGCCGGTGTGTTCCGCCGCTGCGCCAATCTCGATTCCCCTGCCGCGTGCAACTGGCTGTTGCCCGCCAACGACCACGATGCGTTGTGTATCGCCTGTAGCCTGAATCGCACCATTCCTGATTTATCGATTCCTGAAAATCACGAACGCTGGCGCAAAGTCGAAACCGCCAAGCGTCGGCTGGTCGCGCAGTTGGTCAGCCTGGGGTTGCAGGTCATCCCCAAAACCGTGGACGAAGAGACCGGACTGGCCTTCGATTTCATGGGGGTCGATCTCGAAGGCAAACCGCCGACCACCGGTCATGCCAACGGCCTGATCACCCTTGATATCAAGGAAGCCGACGACGCCCACCGCGAGCAGGTCCGGGTGCAAATGCACGAACCCTATCGCACGCTGCTCGGGCACTTTCGTCATGAAGTCGGGCACTATTACTGGGATCGGCTGATCGCCAGCGGTCAGTGGCTGGAACCGTTTCGCAACCTGTTTGGTGATGAGCGCGCGAGTTACGCCGATGCCCTTGATCGCCATTACCAGCAAGGCGCGCCGCTCGACTGGCAGCAACAGTTCGTCAGCGCCTACGCCACCATGCATCCATGGGAAGACTGGGCAGAAACCTGGGCGCATTACCTGCACATGATGGACGCGGTGGACACGGCCCTGGGTTTCGGCATGAGCGCGCGGGACATGGATTTCGACTACCAGCCGTTCCCGCTCGACACGCTCTACGATCCGCAACATCCTGGCGGCGCGGCGTTCCTGTCCTTCGTCAATGCCTGGATCGAACTGGCCGGCATGCTCAACGAACTGTCGCGCAGCATGGGCCAGCCGGATTTCTATCCATTCGTCCTGCCGCCGGCGGTGATCGCCAAGTTGCACTTCATTCACCTGGTGATCCAGCAGGAAGGTGGCAGGGCGGATGAGGTGTTGGCGCAATAGGATTTTCAGGCGTACCGCATGTCCTTGAAGCCGTTCATATTTTTAATCCACTCGAACGGTTGTAACTTCGTCTCAGACAGGTACAATGGCGCGGCTCGCCGTCAGGTGAGCGTCGTTATGGTGACCCCATCGGTCCCCCCGCAACGATTACCCGTGAACCTGGTCAGATCCGGAAGGGGAACATTGTGTGCCGGGGTGTGGCTGGTGGGGTTGCCTCCATAACGCCTCGCGAGCCTTCTCTCGCGTTATCCATCAAAAAAACCGTCTTGTCGCTCTGCCATGGATTTCATCCAGGGCGGATTTTCGTCGTTTGCGTTTTTGAAAAGCGGACGCAAAAAAAGGAGGCCGACCTGTCGAATCACGACAAGTCGGCCTCCTTTTTTCATTTCTGCCACTAAGGCTTGGACAAGGCCTGGTCAACCGCTGCAATCAGCTTTCCCAGATCCTTCGGGGTGGCCTTGTGTATGACTGCGAACAGGTACGCCCGCTGTTCGTCTTCGTCGCCCATATCTGCGAAAAAGGCTTTCAGCTTCACGTCCAGCACGTCGGCAAGCAGGAACAGAGCTTCCACGCTGGGAGTGTAGGTGCCGGTTTCGAAGCGGCTGATGGTTTTGGGGTCAAAACCGGTTTTTTCGCCGAGTTCAGCCTGAGTAAGCCCCGCGACCTTGCGGTAACGCCGGATGGCTGGACCCAAACTTGAAATTTGCATCGCTCAATTCCCATTTAGAATCAAGAACTTAACGATAGATTTTTGCATTAGACAACTGCATGATCCATCACCTTGCTTTGCAAAATGTGATGCATTTCGTAGAATCGCCGATCCAAAGGGGTATTCGGTGATCTGTTTTCGGAAGTTCGGCTGATATGGATGAGCCCGCATTGCGCTCCTGCGAGCGGTATGCGGAGCCCTGATGCGATCCTGAGGCCTTGCAAAATGTTACCGAAATCGTTGTTCCTGCCCTTTATCAGGGTCTTTGAGCCTAGTTGATGTTCGGCTGCCAATGGGCCATCAATCGCTGTAAATGGAGTGATCACGTGGCTCTGCGCAGGACGATTCAAAACATCTCTTCCGGGCATTGTGCGCTGGTCGAGCGGTACCACCGCTAGCGACAGTGAGCCTGACTCATGGATGAGAAATACCGCAGGGCCGTGGATGCCGCCGCCATTTTTTCCGAGACGGACCTGACCGGCCGGATTACCTACGTCAACGATCAGTTTTGCGCCGTATCCGGCTATAGCCGCGACGAACTGCTCGGGCAGAACCATCGCCTGCTCAACTCCGGTCTGCACTCCGCTGATTTTTTTGCCGGGATGTGGCGCACCATCGCGTTGGGCAATGTCTGGAAGGGCGAGATCTGCAATCGCGCCAAGGATGGCCGTCTGTATTGGGTTGAAAGCACGCTGGTGCCGGTGCTGGATGACGCCACCGGGCGGATTCACCGTTACCTGGCGATTCGCTTCGACATCAGCGAAAAACGCCAACTGTTGCATTCCTTGCAATGGCGAGTCGGCCATGACGTGCTGACCGGTCTGCCCAACCGCGCGTTTCTCTCGGATCTGCTGGATCAGGCGCTGGCTTTCTCTCGCGAGGAAAACATTCCGCTGGCGGTGTGCATGCTCGACCTCGACGGCTTCAAGGCGGTCAACGACGGCTACGGGCACGCCAGTGGCGATTTGCTGCTGGTGGAGGTGGCCAAGCGTCTGCGCGACATCGTTCGCAGCGAGGATGTAGTGGCGCGGCTCGCCGGTGACGAGTTCGTGCTGGTGTTGCGTTATGTGCGTGATGTGCCGGAGCTGCGTGCGGCGCTGAACCGCGTGCTGGGGGCGATTTCCGCACCGTACGCGCTGCAGGGCAAGGTCTTGAATGTCTATGCCAGCATCGGCGTCACCCTGTTTCCCCACGACAATGAAGATGCCGAAACCTTGCTGCGTCATGCCGATCAGGCCATGTACGTGGCCAAGCAGAGCGGGCGCAATCGCTTCCATTTGTTCGATGTGTTCCGGGATCAAGAGGTCAAGGCCACTCACCAGACCGTCGAACGGGTACGCCAGGCGCTGGCCGCCGGTGAGCTGCGCCTGTATTTCCAGCCGAAGGTCAATATGCGTCATGGTGTTGTCGTTGGCTTCGAGGCGCTGTTGCGCTGGGAACACCCGCAAAACGGTACGGTGCCGGCCCGGGAGTTTCTGCCGCTGGTGGAGGAAACGGACCTGATCATCGATATTGGTGAATGGGTGATGGATCAGGTGTTGCTGCAGCTGGATCACTGGCAGCAAGCGGGGCAGAGCTGGCCGATCAGCGTCCACATTGCCGCCCGGCATTTTCAGCGGGCCGATTTCGTCGATCGCCTCAGCCAGGTGCTCGCCCGGCATGCCCGGGTCGCGCCGCAGATGCTCGACCTGGAAATCGTCGAGTCGGTGGCCATCGAAAACATCCAGCATGTCAGCGCTTGTTTGCAGGCCTGTCAGGCCCTCGGGGTGCAGTTTTCATTGGGTGACTTTGGCACCGGGTATTCATCGCTGAGCTACCTCAAGCGCTTGCGCACCCAGACCATCAAGATCGACAAGTCGTTCATCCGCGACATTCTGCATGATCACGATGACCTGGCCCTGACCACGGCGGTCATTGGCCTGGCCCGGGCGTTTGGCCGGCAGGTGATCGCCGAGGGGCTGGAAAGCATTGAGCATGGTGAGCGGCTGTTGCAACTGGGGTGCGAGGTTGCCCAGGGCTATTTCATCGCCCGGCCGATGCCGGCAGCGGAGGTGCCGGAGTGGGTCGAAGGGTTTGTTGCGCCGCAGCAATGGCGGGGGGCTTGATCAAATCTCCCGACTTCGTTTGTCAGGCATGTGGGAGCGAGCGGTTTCAGGGTTTACCAACATAAAGCCGGATGATGTCATCGATTTCCCCGGACATTTTCATCCTCAGCAGGGTGCGCAGGATTCGCTGCACCGGCACTTTCGGATCGTTGCGCACGTAGCAACCGACACTTTGCTCCTGTAGCACCGCCACGCCTTGCAGTTGCCGCTCAGGCAGCAAGCGTTGATTGAACCAGTCCAGCGTCCACTGGTTACTCACGGCATAGCGATAGCGTCCGGCCAGAAGCTTTTCCAGCACTTGTTCCTGGTTGCGCGCGTCTTCGCGAAGCAGGTGGCTGGCGTCAAACAGCGGTTGCAGGGTCGGGTAGCTGTAACCGAGCACCGTACCGATGGTTTGTTGCGGCAAGTTTGCCGGAGTCACCGCGATCTCCGGTTGTCGCCGGCTGATCAGCACGTCGGGCTGGGTCCAGAGTGGAATGCTCCAGAGGTAGTCCCCTGACTGATTCGGCAGCCACGATTGCGCGGCATAGCAGCGGACATCGACCTCGCCGTGTTCCATTGCGCCTTGCACCCGCGCTCGGGGCAGTACGTGAAATTCGGCCGGAACGCCGACCTGGGTGGCGAGGCTGACCATCACGTCATGCAGGATGCCCTGGGTCGGCTGGCCGCGCTCCAGTTGCACCATCGGCATCGCCCAGCTATCAGGCACCACGAAGCGCAACGGCGTTTCGGCAGCCGCGCCGTTCAGACTCATTAACAGCAGTGCCCCCAAGGCCAGCCGCATAAACGCTCCGGTACTGATGAAACCCGAGCCGATAAAAGCCCCAAAGTGCATCTTAGCCAGATTAGACGAGCGCGCCGGATGCAATTTTGGCCTTGCTCCGCTAGCATTAGCCGCTTGTGTTCCTTCGTGGCGACGGTTTTCGATGAGTTATCAGGTTCTTGCACGTAAATGGCGTCCGCGCTCGTTCCGCGAAATGGTCGGCCAGACCCATGTGCTCAAGGCTCTGATCCAGCGGCTGCACCACGCCTACCTGTTTACCGGGACGCGCGGGGTCGGCAAGACCACCATCGCGCGGATCATCGCCAAATGCCTGAACTGTGAAACAGGTATCACTTCGACGCCCTGTGGCGAGTGCTCGGTGTGCCGTGAGATCGATGAAGGCCGCTTCGTCGACCTGATCGAGATCGACGCCGCGAGCCGGACCAAGGTCGAGGACACCCGTGAGCTGCTCGATAACGTGCAGTACGCCCCTAGCCGCGGGCGCTTCAAGGTCTACCTGATCGACGAAGTGCACATGCTTTCCAGCCATTCCTTCAATGCGCTGCTGAAAACCCTTGAAGAGCCGCCGCCCTACGTCAAATTCATTCTGGCGACGACTGACCCGCAGAAACTTCCTGCAACCATTCTTTCGCGGTGTCTGCAGTTCTCCCTGAAAAACATGACCCCGGAACGTGTGGTCGAGCATTTGACCCACGTGCTGGGCGTCGAGAACGTGCCGTTCGAAGACGACGCGCTGTGGCTGCTGGGCCGCGCCGCCGATGGCTCGATGCGCGACGCCATGAGCCTCACCGATCAGGCGATCGCCTTCGGTGAAGGCAAAGTCATGGCCGCCGACGTGCGGGCAATGCTCGGCACGCTTGATCACGGCCAGGTGTATGACGTTTTGCATGCGCTGATCGAAGGCGACGCCAAGGCGTTGCTCGAAGCCGTGCGTCATCTGGCCGAACAAGGCCCCGACTGGAATGGCGTGCTCTCGGAAATTCTTAACGTATTGCACCGTGTCGCCATCGCCCAGGCCTTGCCTGAAGGCGTCGACAACGGCCACGGCGACCGCGACCGAGTGTTGGCGCTGGCCCAGGCCTTGCCGGCCGAAGACGTGCAGTTCTACTACCAGATGGGCCTGATCGGCCGCCGCGACTTGCCGCTGGCGCCGGATCCGCGTGGTGGGTTTGAAATGGTCCTGCTGCGAATGCTGGCGTTCCGGCCCGCAGACACCGAAGACGCACCGAGGCAACCGCTAAAGCCAGTGGGGATCAGCCAGGCCACAGTTGATTCCGCAAACTCAGTGGCTGCCGCGCCGGTTGTTGCGCCGGTAGTCGCTGCGCCGTCGCTGCGGCAGTTGCTCCAGCTCCAGCTCCAGCTCCCGCTCCCGCTCCCGCGCCGGTCGCGCCCGTTGTCGTGCCTGACCCGGTTATCGTGCCCGAGCCCGTCGCGGTTGAAGCCGTCGTCGATCTGCCATGGAACGACCCGGTGGAGCCCGAAGTCGTTCAGCAGCCAGCCGTCGAGCCGGTGCTGGAAACAGCCGGCGAACAACCCGAATTGCCCCCGATGCCGTTGCCGACGCCTGACAGCGTTGTGCCAGACGCGCCGGAGTGGGCCGCTGCGCCTATCCCCGAGCCGTCCGTGGCCGACGTCGACGCCGCTACCCCGGGCGTCGACTCCGACGACGAGCCGCCGCTGGACGAGGATTACATCGAGCCGGACATGGATTCGGCTTACAGCTACCTCGATGAACTGGCGAGTGAACATACTGCCGAACCAGCACCGGAGCCCGAGCCTGAGCCAGCCGCCATGCCTGCTACCGGCCTGGCCCTGCAATGGCTGGAGCTGTTCCCGAAACTGCCGATTTCCGGTATGACCGGCAGCATCGCCGCCAACTGCACGCTGATCTCCGTGGAGGGCGACCATTGGCTGATGCACCTGGATCCGGCCCACAGCGCCTTGTTTAACGCGACGCAGCAGCGTCGTCTCAACGATGCGTTGAACCAGTTTCACGGGCGCACGCTGACCCTGAGCATGGAGCTGATCAAGCCCGAGCAGGAAACCCCGGCCCAGGCTGCGTCCCGGCGCCGCGCCAACCGCCAGCGCGAGGCAGAGGAGTCGATTCACGGTGATCCGTTCATCCAGCAAATGATGCAGCAGTTCGGTGCGGTGGTCCGTAACGATACTATTGAACCTGTCGAAGCCCTGGCCAGTCAGGGCTAATAACTGAAGGCGTCCGGCCGCAAGGGCCGGGGCGCTGTTTTTATCCAAGTACTTTTGAGGTGATTCCCATGATGAAAGGTGGCATGGCCGGCCTGATGAAGCAGGCGCAGCAGATGCAGGAAAAAATGAGAACTGGCCAACGCCGAAGTCACCGGTAAAGCCGGTGGCGATATGGTCACTGTGGTGATGACCGGTCGTCACGACGTCAAGCGCGTGACCATCGATCCAAGCCTGGTCGAAGGCCTGAGCGAAGATGACAAGGAAATGCTGGAGGCCGTGTTCGCCGCCGCCGTCAACGACGCCGTGCGCAAGATCGAAGCCAACAGCCAGGACAAAATGTCCGGTATGACCGCTGGCATGCAATTGCCACCGGGCATGAAACTGCCATTCTGATTCGCCAGGGCGCGTAGGATGAGCTAAAAAATGCCAGGCATTGCGCCTGGCATTTTTGTTTCTGCCTGATTTTGTAAATCCCTGTGGCGAGGGAGCTTGCTCCTCGCGGACCGGTCCGCGCTCGGGCGCAGCAGTCCCTTTTTTGAGGTCGCTTCGCGACCTGGCGGGAGCAAGCTCCCTCGCCACAATGAAAAGCAGAAACATCGAACGCGACACCGCCACAAAGGTCTGCTCCCCTATACCGCCGAATTCATCGATCAAAGGAGACGCTCACATGCCTGAAGCATTGACCCTCAACCAACGTATCGTTCTGGCCTCGCGCCCGGTGGGTGCACCGACGCCAGAGAATTTCCGCCTGGAACGGGAAGCGCTGCCGGACCTGGCCGACGGTCAGGTATTGCTCAAGACCCTGTTTCTGTCACTGGACCCCTACATGCGAGGGCGCATGAGTGACGCTCCGTCCTACGCGGCGCCGGTGGAAATCGACGAGGTGATGACCGGCGGGGCTGTCAGCCGGGTCGAGCGTTCGCTGAATCCCAAGTTTCACGAAGGTGATCTGGTCGTCGGCGCTACCGGGTGGCAGAGCCACAGCATCAGCGACGGCCGCAACATCATTCCGGTGCCGTCCGGGCTGCCGAGCCCATCGATGGCGCTGGGTGTGCTCGGCATGCCGGGCATGACCGCGTACATAGGGTTGATGGACATCGGCCAGCCCAAATCCGGCGAAACCCTGGTGGTCGCTGCGGCGTCCGGTGCCGTGGGTTCGGTGGTCGGCCAGGTGGCGAAGATCAAGGGCCTGCGTGTGGTCGGTGTGGCGGGTGGCGCGGACAAGTGCCGTTATGTGGTGGATGAGTTGGGCTTCGATGCCTGCATCGATCACAAGAGCCCCGACTTCGCCAATGACCTGGCGCTGGCGTGTCCCCAGGGCGTCGACATCTATTACGAGAACGTCGGTGGCAAGGTATTCGACGCGGTGGTGCCGTTGCTCAACCCCAAGGCTCGCATTCCGCTCTGTGGTTTGATCGCATCGTACAACGCCCACGAAGCCCCGACCGGCCCGGATCGCCTGCCGCAATTGCAGCGCACGTTGTTGACCAAGCGTGTGCGCATCCAGGGGTTCATCGTGTTTGATGACTACGGTGATCGCCAGCCGGAGTTTGTCAGCGCCATGGCGCCGTGGGTGCGCGACGGCAAGGTAAAATTCCGTGAAGACGTGGTCGATGGTCTTGAGAACGCACCCGAGGCGTTCATCGGTCTGCTGGAAGGACGCAACTTCGGCAAACTGGTGGTGCGGGTCGCGCAGGACTGAATAATTGACGCTCATACGAGGCGCGGGTATAAACCGCGTCTCGTTGTTTTGTCGGACGTTTCCCCATGAGCTTCAGCCCTTTGATTCGCCAACTGATCGATGCCCTGCGAATTTTGCCAGGTGTCGGTCAGAAAACTGCCCAGCGCATGGCATTGCAACTGCTCGAACGTGATCGCAGCGGTGGCTCGCGCCTGGCGTCGGCGTTGAGCCAGGCCATGGAAGGCGTGGGGCACTGCCGTTTGTGCCGCACGCTGACCGAAGACGACCTGTGCCCGCAATGCGCCGATACCCGTCGCGACGACACCTTGCTGTGCGTGGTGGAAGGGCCGATGGACGTCTACGCGGTGGAGCAGACCGGTTTCCGGGGGCGCTACTTCGTCCTCAAGGGCCATCTGTCACCGCTTGACGGGCTCGGGCCGGAAGCCATCGGGATTCCGCAGTTGCTGGCACGGATAGAAGAGGCGGGCACGTTTACCGAAGTCATCCTGGCGACCAACCCGACGGTCGAAGGTGAAGCCACGGCGCACTACATTGCCCAGTTGCTCAACAATAAAGGCCTGATCGCCTCGCGTATTGCCCACGGCGTGCCGTTGGGTGGCGAGCTGGAGCTGGTGGATGGCGGGACGTTGGCGCATTCGTTTGCCGGGCGTAAGCCGATAGCGCTGTAACCACATCAAAGTCAAAAGATCGCAGCCTTCGGCAGCGCCTGCAGAATTTTGTGTGCACCCTGTAGGCGCTGCCGAGGGCTGCGATCTTTTTCATGCTCCACCCATCTCCCTATTGAAAACCAAGCAAGCGCTCGGTTAACTTCGCTGGACCCCTCAGTGGAGTTCGCCGATGCCTGCCTTTCAGGAATACTTCGACCCCAGCCACCAATTGGTCCGTGACAGCGTCAGACGTTTCGTCGAGCGTGAGATTCTTCCGGACATCGACCAGTGGGAAGAGGCCGAGAGCTTTCCCCGCGAGCTTTACCTCAAGGCCGGTGCGGCAGGGATTCTGGGGATCGGTTACCCCGAAGCCCTGGGGGGCAGCCACGAAGGTGATCTGTTCGCCAAAATCGCCGCCAGCGAAGAGTTGATGCGCTGCGGCTCCGGTGGATTGGTCGCCGGGTTAGGCTCGCTGGACATCGGCTTGCCGCCGATCCTCAAATGGGCCAGGCCCGAGGTCCGGGATCGCGTCGTGCCGCCCGTGCTGGCCGGCGAAAAGATCAGCGCACTGGCTGTCACCGAGCCCAGCGGCGGCTCCGATGTGGCCAACCTGCAAACCCGCGCCGTGCGTGACGGTGACTGCTATCGGGTCAGCGGCAGCAAAACCTTTATCACCAGTGGCGTGCGCGCGGATTACTACACCGTCGCGGTGCGCACCGGCGAACCGGGTTTCGGCGGTATCAGCCTGCTGTTGATCGAGAAGGGCACACCGGGTTTCACCGTCGGCCGCCAATTGAAGAAAATGGGCTGGTGGGCGTCTGACACGGCCGAGCTGTTCTTCGACGATTGCCGCGTACCTGCAGGCAATCTGATCGGCGCCGAAAACATGGGCTTCGCCTGCATCATGGGCAACTTCCAGAGTGAACGCCTGGCTTTGGCGCTGATGGCCAACATGACCGCGCAGCTGGCGCTGGAGGAAAGCCTGAAGTGGGCGCGTCAGCGCGAAGCGTTCGGCAAACCCATCGGCAAATTTCAGGTGCTCAAGCATCGCCTTGCGGAAATGGCGACGGCGCTGGAAGTGTCACGGGAATTCACCTACCGGCAGGCGGCGAAAATGGCTGCCGGGCAGAGCGTGATCAAGGAAATTTCCATGGCCAAGAATTTTGCGACGGACACGGCGGATCGGATTACCACGGATGCGGTGCAAATTCTCGGTGGCCTGGGCTATATGCGCGAGAGTCTGGTGGAGCGGCTGTACCGCGATAATCGGATTCTTTCGATTGGCGGCGGGACGCGGGAAGTGATGAACGAGATCATCAGCAAGCAGATGGGGTTGTAGTTGGCGGTGTGGCGGCTGGCCTCATCGCGGGCTTGCCCGCGATGGGCGTCATTCCAGACTCGGCTTACTGATCGCTCAACGCAAACTGCGTCAGGCAGAAAGCAGGAATCCCCATGTCTTCCAGTCGCTGCGACCCACCCAGCTCCGGCAAATCAATGATCGCCGCCGCTTCATGCACCCGCGCACCCATACGCCGAATCAGGTTGGCCGCCGCAATCAGCGTGCCGCCGGTGGCGATCAAATCATCGAACATCACCACCGAATCGCCTTCGCAAAGACTGTCGGCGTGCACTTCAAGGAAGGCTTCGCCGTACTCGGTCGCATAGCCCTCGGCCAGCACGTCGGCCGGCAGTTTGCCTTGTTTGCGGAACAGCACCAGCGGCTTGTTCAACTGATAGGCCAGCACCGAACCGATCAGGAAACCACGGGCATCCATGGCACCGATGTGGGTGAAGTCAGCCTCGACGTAACGGTGGGCAAAGCTGTCCATCACCAGGCGCAGGGCCGTGGGCGACTGGAACAGCGGGGTAATGTCGCGAAAGATGACACCCGGTTTCGGGAAGTCGATCACAGGGCGGATCAGGGATTTTATGTCGAAGGAGTCGAAGACCATCGTCGAGTTGTCCTGGCAGGCTGCAAACGTCGCAGTATACCGGCGGCTGAACCGTTTCGCTCAGCCGCCATCGTCGCAATCAACCTTCGATCGAGCCACCGGCCAGGGCGCAGAGCTGGATCGGGTCAAGGATATGGATTTCCTTGCCTTCGGCGGCGATCAGTTCGTTTTGCTGGAAGCGCGTGAACACCCGTGACACGGTTTCCACCGCCAGGCCCAGGTAGTTCCCGATTTCGTTGCGCGACATGCTCAGGCGGAACTGATTGGCCGAGAATCCGCGAGCGCGGAAGCGTGCCGACAGGTTCACCAGGAACGTGGCAATGCGCTCGTCGGCGGTTTTTTTCGACAGCAGTAACATCATTTGTTGATCGTCGCGGATTTCGCGGCTCATCACGCGCATCAGCTGACGGCGCAACTGCGGCAGTTGCAGCGCCAGTTCGTCGAGGCGTTCGAACGGAATTTCACAGACCGAGGTGGTTTCCAGTGCTTGCGCCGAGACCGGATGTTTTTCCGTGTCCATGCCCGACAGCCCGACCAGTTCGCTCGGCAAATGGAAGCCGGTGAGCTGTTCTTCACCGCCATCGCTGAGGCCGAACGTTTTCAGGGCGCCAGAGCGTACTGCATACACGGAATCGAAAACGTCGCCCTGACGGAACAGGAATTCGCCCTTTTTCAACGGGCGACCACGTTTAACGATCTCGTCCAGCGCATCCATGTCTTCCAGATTCAGAGAAAGTGGCAGGCAGAGGGGAGCCAGGCTGCAATCCTTGCAATGGGCCTGGTTATGAGCACGCAGCTTTACTGGCTCGGACATTTTCTTAAATCCTTGTGGGAAAACACACATAAGACGTAAGGGTAACTCACGGGAAGACAATCAGGCCAGCGCTGTGCCGTTTTGTCACAGCGCGGTGAGGGGCGATGAAGCGTTAGATCACTCGCGAAAACCGTTGGCGGTTCTGTTCCTCCAGGTAGGCATCGAACACCATGCACACCGAACGCACCAGCAATCGTCCGGCGGGCAGTACGTTGATGCGGTCATTGTTCAATTCGATCAGCCCGTCTGCGGCCATGCCTTGCAACTGTGGCCACAGCTTGCCGAAGTAACCGCGAAAGTCGATGTTGAAGGCCTGCTCGATCTCGGTGAATTCCACGTTGAAACGGCAAATCAACTGTTGGATCACCGCCCGCCGGACACGGTCGTCGGCGTTGCACAGCAGGCCGCGGTTGGTCGCCAGTTGCGTGGAGGCCAAGGCGTTCTGGTACTGGTTGAGGTCGTTGCTGTTCTGGCAGTACAGGTCGCCGATCTGACTGATGGCCGAGACGCCCAGCCCGATCAAATCGCAATGACCGTGGGTGGTGTAGCCCTGGAAATTGCGTTGCAGGGTCGATTCTTCCTGGGCAATCGCCAGCTCATCGTCGGGCAGGGCGAAGTGGTCCATGCCGATGTAGCGATAGCCGGCGGCGGTCAGTTGTTCGATGGTGCGCTGGAGCATCTCCAGTTTCTGCGCCGGCGTCGGTAGCTCGTCACTGTTGATTCGCCGTTGCGGCATGAAGCGCTCCGGCAAGTGCGCATAGTTGAACACCGACAACCGGTCCGGTTGCAGGTTGATCACTTCTTCGACGGTGCGGGCGAAATTGTCGGGTGTCTGTCTGGGCAGGCCATAGATCAGGTCAATGTTGATCGAGCGGAATTGCAGGGTCCGTGCGGCATCGATCACCGCCCGTGTTTCTTCCAGGCTTTGCAGGCGATTCACCGCTCGTTGCACGGCCGGGTCGAGATCCTGCAAACCGATGCTGACGCGATTGAAACCCAGTTCACGGAGCAGGCCCATGGTCGACCAGTCGGCTTCGCGCGGGTCAATCTCGATGCCGTAGTCGCCGGTGTCGTCGTCCAGCAGATTGAAGCTTTTGCGCAACTGGGCCATCAGCTGGCGCAATTCGTCATGGCTGAGAAAGGTCGGCGTGCCGCCGCCGAAGTGCAGTTGTTCGACCTTTTGCGCCGGGTCGAGGTGGCAGGCGATCAGCTGGATTTCCTGCTCCAGGCGTTGCAGGTAGGGCAGGGCTCGGCCGCGATCCTTGGTGATGACTTTGTTGCAGGCGCAGTAGTAACAAATGTTCGCGCAGAACGGCACGTGCACATACAGCGACAACGGGCGCAGGGCCTTGCGGCTTTCCCGCAACGCATGGAGCAGGTCGAAGGAGCCGATATGACCATCGAACTGCGCGGCGGTCGGGTAGGAGGTGTAGCGCGGTCCCGCCAGGTCATAGCGGCGGATCAGATCGGTATCCCAACGAATGGCGTCGAGCATCATGCGGGCATTCCCCCGGATAGGCTGGCAGTGTCGGCAAGTCTATGGGAGGCGGCGTTGGGGCATCTTGATTTGCATCAACGGCGATGGGGGGCGGTGGTTGGTTTTTGTGGCGAGGGAGCTTGCTCCCGCTGGAATGCGCAGCAGTCCTTTTTTTTGGGGCCGCTTCGCGCCCCAGCGGGAGCAAGCTCCCTCGCCACGGTTCAGTGCCCCATGAGCCAATGTTGATGCGGCCCAGGCAAGGTCCAGATGCCGAACAGCATGACCAGCAGTCCTCCGGTCATGCGCACGCTGCGTTTGCGCAACAGCGCCGTAACGCGCTCGGCCGCCAGCCCCGTCGCGAGCAACACCGGCCAGGTGCCAAGGCCGAACGCGAGCATCAGCAATGCACTGTCCAGCGCATTACCCTGGCTCGCTGACCACAGCAACGTACTGTAAACCAGCCCGCAGGGCAGCCAGCCCCAGAGCGCGCCGAGCAACAAGGCGCGGGGCACGCTCGACACCGGCAGTAGTTTGTTCGCGACAGGCTGGATATGCCGCCACAGACCGCGCCCGAGGCTTTCGATGCGGGTCAGTCCGCTCCACCAGCCGGCAAGATAAAGCCCCATCGCAATCAGCAGCAATCCGGCGAGGATGCGCATGAACATCGCGGCCGGGCTGTTCGCCACCGCCCAACCCGCCAGGCCGATCAGCAGGCCGGCAGTGGCGTAGCTGAGAATTCGCCCGAGGTTGTAGGCCAGCAGCAATCGAAAGCGTCGGCTGCGTTGTTCCTTGGGAATCGCCAGGGTCAACGCGCCCATCAAGCCGCCGCACATACCCAGGCAATGGCCGCCGCCGAGCAGGCCGAGGATCACCGCAGACACCAGCAGTGGCGCCAACTCAAACATGCGGGGGCGCCTTGTCGTCCGGTTTGACCGGGTGGCCGCTGGCCTCATCGACCGCCGCGGTGTGATTCGGGTCCTGGTCGTCGAACAGGATGCTGTGGGCGGGGCCGTCGAGGTCATCGTACTGACCGCTGTCGACCGCCCAGAAGAAAATGTAGACCGCGATGGCCACGATCAGCAGCGCGGCCGGGATCATCACGTAGAGAGCTGGCATGGGAAGGCTCCATGCCCGCGCGGCTCAGGCCGGCAGCGGGCGGGTTTCTGGCGTGGCGCTGGCGGCCGGCGTGCTCGGCAGGCGAGTCAGGCGCAGGGCGTTCAGCACCACGGTCAACGAACTGATCGACATGCCGACCGCGGCCCACACCGGCGTGATCCAGCCGAGGGCGGCGAACGGCAACATGAGGCCATTGTACAGGCCGGCCCACAGCAGGTTCTCGATGATAACCCGACGGGTACGCCGGGCGAGGCTGAAGGCCTGCACCAGCGCGTCGAGGCGGTTGGACAACAGCACGGCGTCGGCACTGGTTTTCGCCAGATCGGTGGCCGAACCCATGGCGACGCTGATGTCGGCGGCGGCCAGTACCGGCACATCGTTGACCCCGTCACCGAGCATCAATACCTTGCGACCTTCCTTGTGCAGCTGCTGCAGGACCTGCAATTTGTCGTCCGGGCGCAAACCGCCGCGGGCCTCGTCGATGCCCAGTTCCGCGGCGACGCTGGCGACCATGGGCGAGGTGTCGCCCGACAGCAGCAGTGTCCGCCAGCCGCGCGCCTTGCAGGCGTCCAGTAACGCCGGCGCATCGGCGCGCAAACGGTCATCGAGGACGAACCACGCCAGTGGTCCCTGACCGTCGCCGAGCAGCAGCCACTGACCGGCCTCATCGGGCATCAGCGGTACGGCGGCGTTGCTGAGTGCACAGACAAAACCCGGTTGGCCGATGCGCAGGCGCTGCTCGCCGACCACGCCTTCCAGGCCCAGCCCCGGTGTGCTGTGGACTTCCTCGGCGGCCAGCGGCGCGCGGCCGAATGCCCGGGCGATCGGGTGCTCGGATCGGTTCTCGAGGGCGGCGGCCAGGCTCAGGCATCGATCGCTGTCGAGTGCACCGAGGGGGCGGATCGAACGCAGCGTCAGGCGCCCTTCGGTGAGTGTGCCGGTCTTGTCGAAAATCACCGTGTCGATCTGGTTCAGACCTTCGAGCACATGGCCGCGCGTCAACAAAAGCCCCAGCTTGTGCAGCGTGCCGGTGGCGGCGGTGAGGGCGGTCGGCGTGGCGAGGGACAAGGCGCACGGGCAGGTCGCGACGAGCATCGCCAGGACAATCCAGAAGGCTCGCGAGGAATCCAGTTCCCACCAAAGCAGGCCAATGCAGGCAGATGCGATGAGCGTCAGCAGCAGGAACCATTGCGCGGCGCGGTCGGCGATCTCTGCCAGGCGAGGTTTCTCGGCCTGAGCGCGGTCCAGCAGGCGGACGATGGCGGACAGCCGGGTGTCCTGGCCAAGGGCGAGGACTTCTACGGTCAGCGCGCCTTCGACGTTCAGGGTGCCAGCGGTAACGGCATCGCCGAGGGTTCTCGGTTGCGGCAGGTATTCGCCGGTCAACAGCGACTCGTCGATGCTTGACTGGCCGTCGAGGATCTTGCCGTCGGCCGGGAGGATCGCCCCGGGATGCACCAGCACGTGGTCGCCGACATGCAGTTCGCTGAGCAGGATGCGCTCGCTCTGGCCGTCGGCACTTAGCCGCAGGCATGAGGCGGGCAGCAGATTGACGAGTTGTGCCGTGGCGGCGGCTGTGCGCTCCCGGGCGCGCCGCTCCAGATAACGCCCGGCGAGCAGGAACAGCGCAAACATGCCGACGGCATCGAAATACAGCTCGCCGACCCCGGTGATCGACGTCCAGATCCCGGCGACATAGGCGCTGCCAATCGCCAGCGACACCGAGACGTCCATGGTCAGGTGGCGGGTGCGTAAATCGCGCATCGCGCCTTTGAAGAACGGCGCACAGCTGTAGAACACGATCGGCGTGGTGAGGAACAGTGCGACCCAGCGCAGGATGGTGTGCAGCTCGGGGCTGAGGTCGATGTTGAATTCCGGCCAGGTGGCCATGGTCGCCATCATCGCCTGGAACCACAGCAGCCCGGCGACCCCGAGTTGGCGCAGGGCCAGACGGTTTTCGCTGGCCAGTTGTTCGCTGGCGCGGTCGGCCTGATAGGGGTGTGCGGCGTAGCCGATGTGCCGCAGTTCGCTGAGCACCTGGCTCAGGGGCAATTGCGCATCGGCCCAGCGCACGTGCAGGCGATGGTTGGACAGGTTCAGCCGCGCTTCCGCCACCGCCGGCAAGCCGCGCAGGTGCTTCTCGATCAGCCAGCCGCATGCCGCGCAGCTGATGCCTTCCATCAACAGGGTGGTTTCGGCGAGCTCGCCGTCGTGGCGCACGAACGGCTTTTGCACGTCGGCGCGGTCGTACAGCGCCAGCTCGTCCACCAACTGTACCGGCAACGCTTCGGGGTTGGCCGAGGCTTCGCTGCGATGCTGGTAATAGCTTTCCAGCCCACCCGCGACAATCGCTTCGGCCACGGCCTGGCAACCCGGGCAGCAGAATTCGCGGGTTTCTCCGAGGACGACAGCGGTGAAGCGGCTGCCGGCCGGGACGGGCAGGGCGCAGTGGTAGCAGGGGAGTGGCGTGGTCATGTGTGTTGCCATGAAAACCATTGTGGCGAGGGAGCTTGCTCCCGCTCGGCTGCGTAGCAGTCGCAAGTCGGCGCACTCGCTAAGACTGAAAGGACCGGTTTGCAGGTTTTGGGGGCGCTTCGCCCCCCAGCGGGAGCAAGCTCCCTCGCCACATTTGATCGCATTCGCACATTTATTTCTTCAGGTCTTCAGCGCCTTGCAGCGGTTCGTCGCCCAGCAGCAGTTCCTTGTCATGGCTGACCAGTTCTTCTTCGAACATACGCCAGATGTGGTCGTCCTGAGTGCCCAGCAGTTCCACGAAGCGGCGGCCATCGACCTTGTCGCTCAACTGGCCGATGTAGCGGCCCTGTCCGGTTTCACTGCGGGTGAGGGTGATCTTGCGATCCTTCTCCGGCTGGGTCGGCGAGATCAGGTTCAGCTCCAGGGTTTTCGGCTGGCTGTTGCCGCTCAGGCGCAGATCGACTTCGCCGGTCACGTCATCCAGGTGCACGCTGGCGCGCAGGAGCAGGGTCTGTGCCAGCAGCTCGCGGTCGAGGGAGCGGTTGATGCCTTTGCCGGCCTCGTAGTAGTTGTCGTTGACCAGGTTGTCCGGGTTGTTCACCGCGATCGTTACCATGGACAAGGTCAGCGTCACCGAACAGGCGAGGATGGCGATGATGATCCACGGCCAAAGGTGCTTGTACCAGGGACTTGCGGCGTTTGCTGCGGGCATGATCACTTCTCTCAACGAATTTGTGGGCCGATGAAACGGCTCTTGGCTTCAACGTGGATACTTTCGTCATCGGCGTCCTTGAGGATGAATTTCACCTCGTTGGTACTCGATGGCAGTTTTTCCGGGGCAATGGACAGTTCGACCGGCTGGCTGAAAATCTCGCCGGCGGCGACCTTGATCTCGCGTTTGCCTTGCAGCTTCAGGTCCGGCAGGCCGGCGGCTTCCAGCACGTAAGTGTGGTCGCGCTGATCCTTGTTCATGATTTTCAGGCTGTAGACGTTTTCGATCCGTCCTTCGGCGTTCTCGCGGTACAGCACGCGGTCTTTGCTGACGTCGAAACCCACCAGCGAACGCATGAAAAACGCGCCCGCCAGCAATCCCATCATGGCCAGCAACACCAGGGCATAGCCGATCAGGCGCGGGCGCAGTTTATGGGTTTTCTGTCCGGACAGGTTGTGCTCGGTGGTGTAGCTGATCAGGCCGCGCGGGTAATCCATCTTGTCCATGATGCTGTCGCAGGCATCGATGCACGCCGCACAGCCGATGCATTCGATTTGCAGGCCGTCACGGATGTCGATGCCGGTCGGGCAGACCTGGACGCACATGGTGCAATCGATGCAGTCACCCAGGCCCAGGGCCTTGTAGTCGACACCTTTCTTGCGCGGGCCACGGGCTTCACCGCGACGCGGATCGTAGGAGACGATCAGCGTGTCCTTGTCGAACATCACGCTCTGGAAGCGCGCATACGGGCACATGTAGATGCACACCTGCTCGCGCAACCAGCCGGCGTTACCGTAAGTGGCGAGGGTGAAGAAACCGACCCAGAAATATGACCAGCCATCGGCCGCGCCGGTGAAGAAGTCGATGGTCAGCTCGCGGATCGGCGAGAAATAACCGACGAAGGTCATGCCGGTTGCGAAGCCGATCAAAAGCCACATCGAGTGTTTGCTGAGTTTGCGCAGGAACTTGTTGGCGCTCATCGGCGCCTTGTCGAGCTTGATGCGCTGGTTGCGGTCGCCTTCGGTGACCTTTTCGCACCACATGAAAATCCACGTCCACACGCTCTGCGGGCAGGTATAGCCGCACCAGACGCGACCGGCGTACACGGTAATGAAAAACAGGCCGAAGGCGCTGACGATCAGAATGCCCGAGAGCAGGATGAAGTCCTGGGGCCAGAAAGTGGCGCCAAAAATAAAGAATTTGCGTTCTGGCAGGTTCCACCAGACGGCTTGATGGCCGCCCCAGTTCAACCACACCGTGCCGAAATACAACAGAAACAAAAAGGCTCCGCCCATCATCCGCAGGTTGCGGAACAGGCCGGTGAAGGCTCGGGTGTAGATCTTTTCTCGAGAGGCGTAGAGGTCGACGCTGTTGTTCGCGTTTTTGGCAGGCGGGGTAACGTCGTGTACCGGAATCTGATTGCTCATCGGTTGCATCCCACGGCAGTGGAAAAATGCCCCGGTCAGTGCATGCCGACCGCGGTCAAAAAGAGGTGTTGCAGTGGCGCAATGATACGCCTGTCGCTCTAGCTCAAGGGTGCGACCTTTGGTCGCGTTGGGGAAAATTTACGAATGGTGTAGCAAATGTAACAAAGCATGATGCAGGTCAATTGACTATAGACGAATCGTACTCTGCCTCGGTGAACACTACACACCCTGATGGATTGCAGCGCCGGCGCTGCAATCCATCAGCAAAACTCAGTCCTCTTCTAAAAGGAGATTGCCGCCCCCCAGCTTGTCCAGCCCGGTTCCGTGGGGTTTTGGTCGATCAGCGCTGTTCGCGGTGTCTGCCGACCTTGCACGGCGCTTCAGTACAGTTGTTTCGCTAACAACTTCAGTCAGTGGCGGATCTTCACTCGGTCCGGCAGGGTTAACATTGCAGGAGTTTTGGGTGGTTGTTTTAGTGTTCATGTAATGACTTCCTTGTGTTGAATTAACTATAGCGTTTGCTCGTGTTGGTGTTTAAGCCAATCATCAAGTTGCAGGAAATTTATACTCTATCGAAGGGTGTTTTCCATTAGGTAAAGAATTCAAGATATAAGCGTGTCGTGGGTGGTGATTTCTGTTGTGGGAAATGCTTTGTGTTTGTTTTGGTAGTTGCTTTTGTTTTGTATTTGATCGAAATTTTATGTGCTTTATTTAAATTCAATAGTGTTTAAGTGGAAATGGAATTCTATGAGCATAAAAAAGTGTGCAAGATTACTTGCGTGCATGTGGACCCTGTCGCTGGCATCGCTCGCGCATTCATTTGAAGGTGCGCCGCGTCATATGGTCTTCGCTTCTGATCCACAGTATCCGTGGACGGATAAAACGGACAGAGGTGAAACCGAATCAGCTACAGCGTTGGAGCAGCGCGCGAAATGGCTGGTGGAAACACAGTACGACAGTATTGCCGAGTTCAGGCGGCACGAGGGCGGGAGCACGGCGGTGCCCGTGATGATCAATGGCGATATGACCGCCTTCGGTCATGCAGGTGAGCGTTCCTATGTCCAGCAGACGCTGGATACCAAACTTCAAGGGGCTTATGACTACGGGCTGGGTAATCATGATTATCAAAATAACGTGAATGATTGTTTTCTGAATAATTGCGCCGCTGGAAGCATTGAGGATCTGAAGAAGCGCTATTGGGGAAAGGCCGGAAGTATGGATCTGGCGGCACGGGCTTCATGGCCGAGCACTATTTATTACGGCAGCCTTGCGTACTCCAAGGATTATGGCGATGTGCACCTGGTGCAGTTACATAACGAGCCGACGTACTCGGTGAAATTCTCTTCAGGCACTTTTGTCCGTCCGACGGTTTTTGAAATTACCCCGGCACTCGATTGGCTTGAGCGCGACCTTCAGCAGGCACGCGCGCAGGGGAAGATCATTCTCCTGAACATGCATAAACCCAATGATTTCATGGGCGACTGGAGTCAAGAAAAACGGTTCAGGGAGATGATCGATAAATATGAAGTGACTGCAATGTTCGCCGGTCATCTTCATGGGAGTGGCGGCTCCATGTGGTACACGGGCAGTGTGCCGGGTTTCATCAGCGGCAGTGCATCCCAGCAGACTTATCTGATCGCCAGTTTTTCCGAGGATCGTAAAAACCTGCACGTCTATGCGGTCGACAACAACCAGTGGCAGAAACGTGAGCTGATAGCGACAGTGCCGGTGGCATCAACGTAGGCCAGTCGCCCATAAAAAAGGCCCCGCCAGATCACTGGCGGGGCCTTTTTTGCATCAGGCGTTTGCCTTACTGAGCATCTTCCGCCGGAGCTTTCTCACCGTGAGACAAGCTGTAGACGTAAGCGGCCAGCAGGTGAACCTTGTCATTGCCTTGCAGCTGTTCCTGCGCAGGCATCTGGCCCTGACGGCCGTAACGGATGGTCTGCTGCAGTTGAGCGAAGCTCGAACCGTAGATGAACGCCGCCGGGTGGGTCAGGTCAGGTGCGCCCATTGCTGGCGTACCTTTGCCGGCCGGACCGTGGCACGCCACGCAGTTGGCAGCGAACAGTTTCTGACCGGCAACCGGGTCGGCCTTGGTGCCTTCCGGCAGCTTGCGGCCATCGAGGTTGGTCAGGACGAACGCAGCAACGTCCGCCACGCCTTGCTCGCCGATCACTTCAGCCCACGCCGGCATGACCGCATGACGGCCACCCATGATGGTGGTCTTGATGGTTTCCGCTTCACCGCCCCAGCGCCAGTCGGCGTCGGTCAGGTTCGGGAAGCCGTAGGCGCCCTTGGCGTCGGAGCCGTGGCAGACCGAGCAGTTGGAGGCGAACAAACGGCCACCCATCTTCAGGGCTTGCGGGTCCTTGGCGACTTCCTCGATTGGCATGGAAGCGAATTTGGCGAAGATCGGACCGAACTTGGCGTCCGACTTGGCCATTTCCTTTTCCCACTCGTGAACGCCGGTCCAGCCGGTCTGGCCATTGGCGAACGCGGTCTGCTTCTCGTTATCGAGGTAGTTGTAACCTGGCAGCAGGCCTTTCCAGTTGCCCAGGCCCGGGTACAGCACCAGGTAGCCCAGGGCGAAAATGATGGTGCCCACGAACAGCATGAACCACCATTTCGGCAGCGGGTTGTCGTACTCCTCGATCCCGTCGAAGGAGTGGCCAACCGTTTCTTCTGTTTGCTCGGCGCGCTGGCCCTTGCGGGTGGACAGCAGCAGCCAGGTCAAGGCGAAGATGGTGCCGAGACTGAGGACTGTGACGTACAGACTCCAGAACGTAGTCATTCTTTGTTACTCCTAGAAGCTTGCTCGACGTGCTTGATGGCTTCGGGATCAT
>LNAP01001492.1_pt1 | contig 25715 bp, 23 predicted proteins | sample 602601 | NCBI WGS metagenome assembly LNAP01 (sample SAMN02440304, study PRJNA202911) | soil metagenome | biome: Subtropical and temperate rainforests or woodlands; isolation source: soil samples (1 kg each in a 20% v/v slurry with milli Q water) were... ...
GCGGTACGCGGTCCTTGAGAAACGGGCAGATCACCAGATCCGCCGCTGATTCCTCGATCTGCCGGCATACCGTGGCTTCATCGGTGAACAACACCACACTGGGCTCGTGCCCCGACTGCCGCAAATCCAGCCAGGCCCGTTGGGTCAGACCGTTGAACGCCGACGACAACAAAATAATCTTCAATGACTGCATGACTGACTCTTCCTTGAGAATGCATGGCCGGTGGCTCTCCATGAGCCATCCTTGGCCTTTTATGGAAGTGCCAGCATAGAGGGTGTGTCAGATGGGGTAGATGATCGAGATCAATCTTGTGCCAGCAAGTGTGTCTGGTGAAGCGCGGGGGCGTTATCCATCATGCGCAGCGCCTCAGCGTTGCGTGCCGCTGTCGCACCGCCCCTACGACGATGGATGCCAGTTTGGTGGGCTCTGCGCTCAATCGCAGCACTATCCAGTCGACCTTGAAAGATCGCTCCTACGTCTTTAACAAGCGCTTCCGAAGGCCCCGTCCGAAAAACCCGACAGTCACGAAAAATGACGAGCCCTTCTTTACAATAAACGTTATGTATTCAGTTGTTCTGGGCAAGAAGCCCACATATCCATTCATCTCATGAAGAATCAGGATCATGCTAAATACTTCGTTTTTACCCACGCTGCGTGCCGCCCTCGGTACATCCCTGCGGCCCCGACAGCTCGACCGAGAAGAAGAGCGATTGATCCGCTACTACCGTTTATTGTCAGAGCAGGATCGTGAAGCAGTGCGCTGCCTGTTGTTTGCAGTCAAGGAAACCAGCCGGTCCGAATGCATTTAGCAGTCGCAAGTGATGTCAGCCGATTCAGCGACCAAATAAAGCGGAAGGCTCTAGGTCCGATCGGACTATTAAGACCTACGACCAGAAACACAATGTTTTTGCGCACCTCTTTGGCAGTACGCTCCAGTTGCTGATGGACCCGGGCATTGACCCACTGAAAAGTGCGCCCACAAGAACTGGATAGGCGTGTTTCAGGGAAGAGCGCAGCAAAAGCCATAGAAAGACTTTTCTTGGGACGAAAAAAATGGACCTCTTTTCAGAGATCCATTTTTTAATGTTTGGAGCGGGAAACGAGACTGTAACCTAGCCTCTAACCACTTGATTAACAAAGGGTTTTCCGCGTTCCTACCTCAGGAATGGACGCAATTCTGGACTTGTTCGGTAGGTCTGTCAACAGCTACAGGAAAAATTATTCCATACTGCGCTACCGAGTGCCACCGATAGCCAGTCAATGCGCCCTCATCTCTTGAATTCCGACTGAGATAGGTGAACAGGTTGGCGTCACATACAGAGATTCAAGTTGGGTACTGTGCTTGATCAGCTCCTTGAGGTTGGGTATGTCGATGTCCCCACCGAACACACCCGGATCGGAAAGCCCAGGTCGTTGGCAACGATAAACAGCACGTAGGGCTTCTGCGTGGCCGCATACACGGGAGTGGTCAGGCACGCCGCTGCAGCTCTCCGAACTCAATGAGCGAAAATCTGATAATTGAGAAGTGGATTTCTTATCTGATGCGCATAACTCAAGATTTAGTTCACGGGTGCCAGTAGCCTGGATTTGCCCCTACCAAAGCGTCGATAGAGATTTTCGCCAACGCCCGGCAACGGCCCATCGGCGCTCTCCAGTGCACTACACTCAACCATTCTTCAGCCTTGGCGTAGATCAACCGATAAATATTGCGGCATAACTGCCGGACAGCGCGTCCTTCCCAGTCGCCTGGCAACAACTCGTCCGGCAATTGCAGGTCGCGCAACGTAAGCGGCTTAGCCAAGTCACCTACCTGAACAGCACGCTAAGGGCGATAAGGGTAATTGTGTCCACGAAATGTGAACCCAAATTAATCAACACCCACCATCTCCCGAGATCCTGCAAGACAGAACGAATCCTCTCCTGTCTGCATTTTTCTAGATTCTAGGCCTTGGCATGTCCTGATTCGTTATTTAAAGCCCATTCCAGCGCCCCGAGACAACGCACTCGATGCGCATGTCCAGTGATGAAGCTACGCGCAAGTCCAGACCACCACGCAGCTAACGTGCTTGAGATTTTTCTCGCAGCAATGACGCTGGATAAGCGATCAGCAGAACCAGCGCGCCAATCACCATAATGACCCCGACCGCCCCCATCGCCATCCCCACGCTTCCTGTCAAACCTTTGATCCAGCCAATAAATACCGTGCTCGCAAATCCGCCAATACATCCCATGCTACTCACCAGTGCGATACCGCCAGCAGCAGATGCTTTGGAGAAGTAAGCAGTAGGAATAGACCAGAAAACAGAAACGGCTCCATATAATCCAGTGGCGGCCAATGCCAACAACGAAATCGTCAGTGGCGCATTACCGTTTGCACTTCCTAACAATGCAAAGCCAATAGCCGATGCGATCAGGCAACAGGCTACATGCCAGCGGCGCTCCCCTGTCCGATCTGAATGCCTTCCGATAATCCAAAGCCCCACAGTCGCCGTCAGATACGGTATTGCTGATAACCAGCCGATTATGCGGATATCTGAAATATCCAGGCCTTTTATTAACGTGGGCATCCAAAAGCTCATCGCACCTGTGCCACAGCAAATGGCAAAGTAAGCAAGAATGGCGGCGTACACTCTAAAATCTTTGAGCATAGGGATTTTTTGGGACTGCGTGAATGTTTCCTTCATCCGTTGTTCGGCGCGCAGATTGCCCAGCACAATTGCTTTTTCTCTATTGCTCAGCCATTTAGCATCGCTGACCCTATCATTTAAATAGAAGAATGCGAACAAGCCTAAAAGAATGGGCGGCAAGCCTTCATAGAGGAATAGTAATTGCCAGCCCTTCATTCCATGGTTCCCAGCCAGATCATGCATGATCCAGCCGGCAAGCGGCCCACCGATCATTCCGGAAATCGGGATACCCATGATAAACATGGACGTTATGCGGGCGCGGTAGGCTGACGGAAACCAAAATGATAAATAAAGGATGACGCCGGGGAAAAAACCTGCCTCAGCAGCGCCAAGAACAAGCCGTGCTATATACAGCTGATTTGGCGTGGTAATGAGGCTCATGGCCATCGTTACCGTTCCCCAAATCAGCATTATCCTAACGAGCGTCGCTCTTACCCCAACCCGTTGCATGTACAAGTTGCTGGGGACTTCGAACAGCACATACGTGACGTAAAACAAAGCGGCGGCAATACCGTAAACAGCTTCGCTTAAGCCAAGATCGGGTAAAAAATGAAGTTTTGCAAAACTCAGATTAACGCGATCCAAATAACTAACAATATAGCAAATCAATAGCAAGGGCACTATTCGCATAGCAATCTTTCGATAGACCCTTACTGCTTCGTGCTCGGTATGTATTACGTCGTCAAATACTTCCGCATGACTGGAAAGTTTCATGATTGCCGCCGGGATTATTAGTGAGTATTGTTTTCGGTACGCAGATCTGTTTGAGATTTTCGTCAGAAATGTCAGCTGAAGAGCCAAGACATATCTAAACACAGATAAATGAGAAACCAATCATTTCGCGATGGCCACCGTTTGAAATATCCAAGCCGTTTAAATAGCCTGGACCAAAAAGGTAATAGGCTCCGAGTCACACCCGTACTATGTCACTGGTTACAAATGGCTTAAGCCCACCTATAAAGGTTTTTCCATGCTCAAACCACGCCTTTCGTTTATCGGACTCCATATAAACCGCATAATCAACCGAATCTATAAACCAGCATTCACCAATTGCGTGCACTGGCCCTACTTCCAAGTAGGGCACATGAGTATCGCTTGGATTGTCCGCTACAAGCCGGACCTCATATTTGTGCAACCCTGGGATGCCATCGCTCATCTCGAAGTGGCGCACGCACTCTTGCTTAAAGACCACATCGCTCATGGTGTGTGGTTTAACCAGCAGGTAGACAATTCTAATCATTTAAAAACTCCTTCAAGTGCGCTGCAAAGGCAACGGTTGCGGTAATGGATTGGCTTCGGTCTCTGCTGTTTCAACCTCATCAAGACGAATGCCCTTGGTTTCAGGTAGTAGCAGCAAGGCCAGAACCGCGATAGCGTAAGCGACAAGGCAAAACGCACCAACCGACTGGGATAGACCGAATTTAGCCGCGAGTAGCCCAACCCCCGTGACAGCCATTGCACCCACCGATTTACCTACGTTGTACGAAAACCCCATGCAAGTGGTGCGAACCTGAGTCGGGAACAATTCGCTCAGGAAGGGACCCAACGCTGCAAACATACCGATCGCCAACGCACCGACTAAAAAGCCCATGACGTGCGCTACCAGAGGGTTGAGCGGTACGAACATATAGGCGACGGTGACAACCCAGGAAGCCAACGACAGGGTCATCAGCGTCGGGCGGCGGCCCAGGCGGTCAGCCATGTAGGCAGTGGTGGCGAACCCGCAGAGACTGCCTAGCGCCATGATCAGAATCGTTAGGATAAGCGATCCGTGCACAACCCCACGCTCGGCCATCATCGCAGGCGTCCAAACCAGGATCACGTAGCAGCCCGCCTGCAATCCGATGACTAGCATGCTCGCCAGCATGCTGACCTTGATGTACTTGGTGGAAAACACGGTTCCAATCGATGCTTTATCCGTGTCTAGCTTTTGCGATTTTTTGAACGCATCCGAATCTTTGACGTTACGCCGAATAAAAATCACGATCAACGCTGGAATCACACCAACCCAGAAAGCCAAGCGCCAAGCGTACTCAGCGGGGAAATACGCCAGGATCCCGGTGACGACCAGCACGGCACCGGCCCATCCCAAGGCAAAGCCGGACTGCACGAAGCCCAATGCCCTGCCACGATTTTTCGGGTTGATGACCTCGGCCATCAGCGCTACACCAATTGCCCATTCGCCGCCGAACCCCAAGCCCTGGAAAGTACGGGCGACCAGCAATTGCTCAAAGTTTTGAGCAAACCCTGCGATTACGCCAAAGAAGGTAAACCAGCAAACAGTAAAGATCAGGATGCGCACCCGCCCGAAGCGGTCGCTCAGAATGCCTGCGATCCATCCGCCCAGGGCCGCCGACAGCAAAGCCGATGTCCCAACAATGCCCGCCTCGCCTTTGGTCAGCCCCCATATTCCGATCAGCGTGGGCAGCAGGAAGCTGAACATCTGCATGTCGTAGGAATCCAGGGCCCAGCCGGCATAGCAGGCCCAGAAGGTTTTTTTCTCACGCGGAGTACCGCTTTTATACCAGGAGAACATTGGCCGATCCTTATTGTTATGGGGGTGCTTCTACGGCTCGAGCATGAACCAGCCTTGTTGATGTGCCCATTTACGTTATTGAAAGCCCATCTTTTGCTTTCGCTAAGAAGCCCTAGGTGGCTGCTTGACCCGCGTGCTGAGCTGTCGCATCGCTACGCGCCTGGGCAATCATCAGTTCGACCATGGAGTGGATCAGGTCCAGGCGGGCTCTCATCGTGAGCCTTAACGCTGGCAGCCAAGCGGGGACTTGATTGAGGAGAGTGACGATGCTTTTCGTGCAGGCTTGGCTGCACGCTGAAGGGCTAACGGCTGCGGCGATGATTTGTTCATACCGAGCACGATGGGCATCGGCATGACTAAGCCAAGGCTCACTTAAATGACGCCACTCACGTTCCAGCAGCTGAAAATGGCACGGCATGCGGTCCTGCAGACTCAAGTGCATTTCAATGATTTTACGAAGCCGTTTGGGCGCCTCGACGCGGCGCTGTATCTGCATGGCATTGCTTTGCAGTATCCCCAATAGCTCTTCAAACAGCTCGTAAAGCAACGCTTCCTTGCTCTCGATGTGGTTGTAGATCGAGCCGCAATTGATGCCTAAGGCTGAGGCAAGCTCGCGCATTCCGACATTGGTGTAGCCCTTGCTGGCAAACAGCGAAAGCGCTTGTCGACGTGTAGCCAGAAATTTGTTTATAGCCGCCTGCTCCCACGAAGTCTGGTAACAGCATGATCGGCAGCGGCATTGGCCGCCATTTCAAAAATTGGAAGGCGGCGTTACACCCTGCGGGCCTTGCCTTAGGCAAAGCTTCACACCGACTTACGCAAAAGCAAATTCCCCGCCTGCGCACCACCCTTCATCCTGTTTGCAATCGCAGCCGATAGGGGGAACACAGCATGCAAGATTTCGAACCGGGGAACTGGATGGGCCGAACACAGGTGCGCAATGACCAGTTCAACCTCCCTTTGGTGCGGCGTATCGCAGCGATGTTCAATGCCCCTGCGCCCGCTGAGGGCCAAGAGTTACCTTGGCTGTGGCACTGGTGCTTTTTTGATGACTGTGCAGAACAACGCGAGCTCGGTCCTGACGGGCACCCTACGCTGGGTGAGTTCATGCCGCCTGCGCATGGACGTAACCGCATGTGGGCCGGCAGCCGGGTTGAATTCATCCATCCACTGCGTGTCGGTGCCAGCGCCCGCCGTCACACCACGATCAAACATATCGAGGAAAAAAAGGGCCGCACCGGATCGCTCTTGTTCGTCACGCTCGCCCATGACTATTGGCAAGACCAGCAGCTGTGCGTGAGCGAAGAGCAGGACATTGTTTATCGTGAACCGAACCCACCCAAGCTCAGCGCCGGAGAGCCACTTCCCGAATCGCAGTGGAGCGAAAATATCAGCCCCGACCCGCTGCTGCTGTTCCGGTACTCAGCCGTCACCTTCAATGCCCACCGTATCCATTTCGATTGGCCTTATGTCACCCAGACCGAGGGTTATCCCGGTCTGGTGGTCCATGGTCCGCTGACCGCCACCCTGAACCTGGCCGCTTTCGTGCGGGCAAACCCATTAGCACGCGTTCGGCAGTTTTCCTTTCGCGGCATCCGGCCGCTGATAGCGCCCTCGACTTTCAAAGTGGGTGGACACCATACCCAACACGGTTTCGCCGAGCTGTGGGCAGGCGGTGAGACCGGTATCAGCCAACTTGCAAAGGTCGAATTTGACTGAGTTTTTCCTCACTTCCAAGGACTTAAGATGAACCCCAATAACAACGAAGATCTCAATGCCATCCGCGAAGGCGTACGCGCCCTGTGCGCCGAATTCGACGCTGCCTACTGGCGCAAAATTGATGAAGAAAAAGGCTTCCCGGAAGCCTTCGTCAAGGCCCTGACCGACGCCGGCTGGCTATCGGCGATGATCCCCGCCGAGTACGGCGGCTCGGGCCTGGGCCTGGCCGAAGCCTCGGTGATCCTTGAGGAAGTGAACCGCTGCGGCGGTAACTCCGGCACGGTGCACGGGCAGATGTACAACATGTTCACTCTGCAGCGTCACGGCAGTGAGGCGCAGAAAAGCTATTACCTGCCGAAACTGGCCAGCGGGGAATTGCGCCTGCAATCGATGGCGGTGACCGAGCCCACCACTGGCACCGACACTACCAAAATCAAGACCACCGCCATCAAGCGCGGCGACAAGTACGTGATCAACGGCCAGAAGGTGTGGATCTCGCGGGTACAGCATTCCGACCTGATGATCCTGCTGGCGCGTACCACGCCGTTGGACGAGGTGAAGAAGAAGTCCGAAGGTATGTCGATCTTCCTGGTCGACCTGCGCGAAGCCATCGGCAACGGCCTGACCGTGCAACCGATCGCCAACATGGTCAATCATGAGACCAACGAGCTGTTCTTCGACAACCTGGAGCTGCCCCTGGACAGCCTGATCGGCGAAGAGGGCAAGGGCTTTCGCTACATCCTCGATGGGTTGAACGCCGAGCGTACGCTGATTGCCGCCGAATGCATCGGTGACGGTCGCTGGTTTATCGAAAAAGCCAGCGCCTATGCCCGCGACCGCGTGGTGTTTGGCCGCCCGATCGGACAAAATCAGGGCGTGCAGTTCCCGATTGCCGAAGCCCATATCGAAATCGAAGCCGCCGACCTGATGCGCTGGCGTGCCTGCGAGGAATACGACAGTGGCATCAATGCCGGGGCCAGCGCCAACATGGCTAAGTACCTGGCGGCAAAAGCCTCTTGGGAAGCGGCCAACGCCTGCTTGCAGACTCACGGTGGTTTTGGTTTTGCCTGCGAATACGACGTCGAGCGCAAGTTCCGCGAAACCCGTCTGTACCAGGTAGCCCCCATCTCCACCAACCTGATCCTGTCCTACGTCGCCGAGCACCTGCTCGAACTGCCACGTAGCTTCTAAGGAGGGGTCATGAATGAAAAACTGATGCGCTCAGCACTGTTTGTACCCGGCAATCGGCCCGAACGGTTCGCCAAAGCACTGCTCAGTGGCGCAGACGCGGTCATCGTCGATTTCGAAGATGCAGTCCAGGAAGCAGACAAAGCCTTGGCGCGTGAAAATCTCGGTCGGTTTTTGCTTGCAGAGCCGACCGCCCGCGTCTGGGTACGAGTCAATATGGCGAGCCATACTCAGCACGAGGCCGATCTGGCATTCTGCTCAGGCCAACCCGGTGTATGCGGCGTCATGCTGCCGAAGGCTGAAAGCGCAGAACAGGTTGCCCGCGTTGTTGCCACTGGCCAGCCTGCCTGGCCTATTATTGAAAGCGCCTTGGGCTTGCAGGCCCTTGCAGCGATTTCGCAGGTTTCTGGAGTTGACCGGCTGACCTATGGCGGCCTGGACATGAGTCTGGACCTGGGGCTGATTGCCGGGACCGCTGGCGCTGAATGCATGCTCGATCAGGTTCGGTTCGCTCTGCTGCAGCACAGTCGTCTCGCTGATTTGGCCCCGCCTCTGGAGACCGTCTATGCGCGCATCGACGACCTCATCGGTCTTGAGCACTTTGCCTTGAGCGCACAAAGCAAAGGGTTTGCAGGCATGCTGTGTATTCATCCGCGCCAGGTCGAGGTCGTGCATCTGGCATTGGCGCCGACCCTCACTCAGGTGGATTGGGCCAGTCGCGTGCTGGCAGGCGCAGATCAAGCAGGAGCCTTTCAACTCGACGGGCAAATGATCGACGCCCCAGTGATTCAACGTGCACGTAATATCCTGGCATCCGCCAATAACGCCTGACGCCAAGCGATACCCTTGACGGACCAACGGGATTCCCGCGGGTCCGTTTTACGTGGCGCTACCGTAAACGTATGGGGGCGCCTGGATAGCCCCCCATGCCTGACACCTCTTGAACCGCCAATACCGGGGCATGCAAAGTGCTCCTACTGGCACGATCCTGTTACGCCTTCTGCGGGTCGTAGATTTTGTCGCGAATGAAGAGCGCAGGTAAGAACCGGCATTATTGATTATTCGCAGAGATCAGAGCGTCGCGGCGCTGCCCAGAATGGCTGTCACCTGGCTGGACAACGTCCCCCCATTGCCATGCAACAGGGCAATGTCGACATTAGGCAATTGCCGCTCACCTGCACCACCGCGGATCTGCTGGACCGCCTCGATGATTAAAAACATGCCGTACATGCCCGGATGCATGCAGGACAGCCCACCGCCATTGGTGTTGACGGCCAGCTCACCGCCGGGAGCGATACGGCCGTCTTGCACGAACCGACCGCCTTCACCCTTAGGGCAAAAGCCGAGGTCTTCGAGAAACAGGAGGGTATTGATGGTGAACGCGTCGTACAGCATCACCAGGTCGACATCCGCGTGGCTAATGCCGGCCATTTGCATTGCTCGGGGGCCGCTTTCAGACGCTGCGGTGACGGTCAGGTCGGGCATGGCGACAATGGAGCGATGCCATTGCGCACCGGCCGCACCCAGGAAATAAGCGGGGCTGTTCGGCGCATCCCCTGCCCGCTCAGCGCGAACCATAACGCAGGCCCCGCCACCGTCGGTGACCAGGCAGCAATCGGCGGTGCTCAAGGGGTCGCTGAGCATTCGGGCGCTCATCACCTGATCGATGCTCAATGGGCCACGGGCGCATGCCTGTGGATTAAGGTTGGCCCAATGACGCGCCGACACAGCGACCTGCGCGAGCATTTCGCGAGTCGTCCCGTATTGATGCATGTGCCGGCTTGCCGCCAAGGCATAAGCCGAGATGGGGTGACGCGGCCGATACGGTGTTTCGTGCCACTGCGCCTCGCTCATCGAGACCAATCGCTTGCCAGCGCTGCTCTGGTTGGAGCCGTAGCAAATCAGCGCGACATTGCAAAGACCCGCTTGCAAGGCCAGTGACGCTTGCAGCAGGTGCATCTGGAAACTCGAACCGCCCACATTGGTGCCATCAAAAAACGTCGGGCGAATGCCCAGGTATTCCGCCACGGATAACGTCGGGAATGCATGGGAACTGCTGGCCGCAAATAACCCGTCGACGTCAGAAAGCTGTACCCCGGCGTCCTTCAACGCGTTGATCGTGGCCTGCCCGAGCAGCTCGAGGGCACTGTAGCCAGTGGCAATGCCGACGCCGGCCTGGCCGATACCGATTATGGCGGTTTGCCCCCGCAGCGAGCCGCTCATGGCTGCACCTGACCTATCCGCCGAAACACCACGGCCTTGACCCCATCGAGTTCGGCAATCTGCGCCTGCAAGCGACAGCCAATCGGTGCGGTTTCGCAGTCGACAATTCGCGACATCATGCGCGGGCCTTCATTAAGGTCAACCAAGGCGATGTTGTAGACGCCGTCACGGGAACGGTTGACGGTGATCGCATATAACGTGCCCAGGCCACTGGCCGGGACCCATTGCAGATCGGTTTCACCACTGTCCGGCACCAGGACGCGTGGGTAAAACACGTAACTGCCTGTACTCGGGCTCAACTGCAGCATGAATCGCCCCTCATCGAGGAACGCCTGATACTCTGCTTGCGGCCCCGTCGGGACGTTGACTGGTGCTTCGCTCATGAATCCTCCTGCTGTGTTTATTGATTCAGGTGCGCATTGCGGCCCTGGGCGAACGGTGGAAGCGGTTCACGCTTATTTCTGCCCGTTGACTGGCAGGGCCATTGATGAAGGCAACCTGAGTGGTAAACAGCATTCACCCTTAAGCCCTACCGTTAACGGTTTCAGTGCAGCGCACTCAATTCAGTCATTTGAACGTATAGGTGTACGACAGGATCAACCGGTTTTCGTCCAGGTCTCCCAGCGCATCGGAACGCACCATGGCGTTGCGCCAGCGCACCCCGACGTTTTTCAACGGTCCGCTCTGGACGATGTAGCTCACGTCCAGGTCGCGCTCCCACTCTTGGGCTCTGCTACCCGCCACCTCGAACCCGTCACCTCGCAAATAGCGCGCGAGAAAGGTCAGCCCAGGCACGCCAAAGGCGGCCATGTTCACATCGTAGCGAGCTTGCCATGAGCGCTCTTGGGCACGGGTGAAGTCGAGGATCTGCACCACGTTTGCGACGTTCGGGTCTGCATCCTGCAAGAAGGGAAGCGCTGAATGGCCACGGTTGTCCTGGTAGCCGACCCGCCAGGTATGCCCACCCAGATTGGCCGACAACAGCAGCGACGTCAGCCCACTGTCGATCTTTCCTGCCCGCTGGGCTCCCACCTCAGAGGAATCGAAGTAACCCAGGTTACCACCCAACGTCCAGCGCCCAAGGGTCTGAGTAGCCAGCAGGCCGTAGTAGTTCTGCTGGTAGACATTCTCCAGCTCCGCCCGCCAAAAGGAGGCAGTCAACTGCGGACCGAACGTATAGGCCGCACCGGCGTAATCGAAACGATCACTGCTGGCCGAATAGTTAGCCGTCCTCAGGTCATCGTGGTTACCACTGGAGTTACGATAGTTGACGCTGCGAAATTGCCCGACATCAATCATCAGGTTATCCACGTCGGTGGACGTCAGGGCGACACCATTGAAAAGCGGTGGCAACAGCCGCGCATCACTGGACAACACGACGGGAGACTTAGGCATCAAGCCACCGACTTTAAGCTCGGTTTTCGACACTTTGACCTTGAACACTCCCGACAGATCGCTGTACTCACCCGGCCCAGCGTCACCAAATGTATTAGGCAGCAAACCGGTGCCTGCGCGGGCGTCGGATGAATCCAGTTTCACCCCTAGTGCGGCATATAGGTCTAAGCCGAAGCCAATCGGGCCTTCGGTGTAGCCAGATTTAGCGTTGAACATGAAACCTTGCGCCCACTCTTCGCGCTTGGACTGGGCCGCATTGTCCTGGCGAAAATCACGGTTGAAGTAAAAGTTGCGCAGACCGAGCGTGGCGCTGCTGTCACCTAGAAAGTCAGCTTGAGCGATGCAAGGAAAGGCCAGGATTGGCGCAAGGCCAGTAAGCACACACGCGTGCGCCAAGGGAAGCTTCTGCATGGGGGGTGGTTTCCGATAATTGTTTTTATTGGGTCGCCACGGCGTCGGACGCTCAGGGCGAAGCCAGCATGGGCAGCCCGTTACAGCTTGGGTATTGGCATTTGCTTAAGCGGCACTTGCGCAGAGGAAAACATCCATTCCCACAAAGAGCTGTGGTTAAGCAGTACGAAACGCAGCCTTTTGCTAAACGAAATTGTTTGTCAGGCCAACCACCGCCATGCTGGTTTGAACCTGTCGCACACGCCCAGAATAAAAGGTACCTGCGTGATGAAAGACGCTTTGATCGTGTCGCCCCTGAGAACGCCCATCGGCAAATTTGGTGGCGCACTCGCCTCGCTGACGGCTGACCAGCTCGCGGCTACCGTGATTCGTACCCTGGTGAGTCGCCTGAACATTGCCCCTGACACACTGGATGAAGTCATCGTTTCCCAGTCTTACGCCAACAGTGAGGCGCCCTGCATGGGCCGTTATGCCGCACTGCTGGCCGACTTGCCCATCGAGGTGCCGGGTTACACGCTGGACCGGCGCTGCGGTTCGGGCCTGCAGGCCATCGCCGATGCAGCGATGCGCATCCAGATAGGCCACGCCGAAGCGGTCATGGTCATCGGCGTCGAGAGCATGAGCAACATCGAGTACTACAGCAACGACATGCGCTGGGGCGCGCGCGCAGGCAGTGTGAAAATGCACGACCGCCTGGAACGAGGCCGTGAGCGCTCACAACCCGAGGCGCGCTTTGGTCGCATCTCGGGCATGCCAGAGACCGCTGAAAACCTGGCCCGCGATTACCATATTTCTCGTGAAGAAGCTGACCGCTTCGCCGTTCGCAGCCACTTGAATGCCGCAACGGCGTGGAGGGAAGGACGGTTTGCTGACGAGGTCATTGCCCTTGACGTGCCGCGCAAACGTGGCGCAAGCGAACGCGTGAGCATGGACGAAGGCATCCGCGCTGATGCCAGCCTGGAAACCATGGCAAGCCTGCGCACACTGTTGCCCGATGGGGTTTGCACGGCGGGCAACTCCAGCCAGCAAAATGATGCCGCTGCCGGTTGCCTGGTGGTGTCCCGCGAATACGCAGCACGTCATAACCTGCAACCGATCGCTCGGCTGGTGGACTGGTCCTCAGCGGGTTGTGACCCGGCACGCATGGGTATCGGCCCGGTTCCCGCTGTCGCCAAACTGCTGCAACGCACAGGTCTGAGCCTGGCCGACATGGGCCTGATCGAGGTCAACGAAGCATTTGCCGCACAGGCGCTGGCGGTCTTGCGCGCCTGGGACATCCAGGATATCGAGCGAGTCAATGTCAACGGTTCAGGTATTTCTTTAGGGCATCCGATTGGCGCCACCGGCCTGCGCATCATGACCACCCTGCTCCATGAAATGCGCCGACGCGATGTGCGTTATGGACTGGAAACCATGTGCATCGGCGGCGGCCAGGGTATGGCCGCGATCTTCGAGCGCGTCTGAGCGAGGCAGCGACATGAACTGGGTGAAGGTAAACAACCAGGTACTGCGCTATGAACTGAGCCCGAAGACAGGGCCGGTGCTGGTATTGATTCATGAAATGGGCGGCACCCTGGAAAGCTGGGACCAGGTTTGCACCCTCCTCCAAGGGAAGTTCCAGACACTGCGCTATGACGTGCGCGGCTCAGGACTTTCAGAAAAAATCGTCGGCGAAATTGATCTCGATGCACACATCCATGATCTCGCTGCATTGTTAGACACGCTGCAGATCAAGGGGCCCTTGGCATTGGTCGGTGTCGCGGTGGGCGCTGCCATTGCCATTCGTTTCGCGGCCCTTTATCCGCAGAGGGTCAGCCACCTGATCGGACTAGCGCCTGCCTGTGGCGTGGCGCCCACGGCCCGCGAGGCCACTCTGGAACGCGCCAGCACGATCCGCCAAGAAGGATTGAAAACACTGATCCCGGCACTGCTGGACAAGACCTGGCCCGCGCCTTTGCGAACAGATATTGCTGCATTCGAACGTTTCAACCTTCGTTGGCTGAGCGCAGACCCACACAGCTTCGCCGCTATCTTTGCGATGCTTGCGCGCATAGAGCTTGAGAGCGACCTGCCGCGCCTACCACTCCATACACTGCTGGTCGCAGGTGAATATGATGGCTTGCGCCCGCCCGCAGAAATCAATCGGCTCGCGAATTTCGCCAACCACATCGAAGCGCTACAGGTTGCCTCGGGCCACTTCATGCCGGTGCAGAGCCCGCGCTGGGTAAGTGCCCTGCTTGAGCAATACATTCTTGAGGGCCGTACTGGCGCCGAGATTTACCAAGTTTTCATGGCCAAACCTGAACATCGGGTCGCCGCCAGCGGGCACGCTGCCTAGCTGAGCCTTATAAGAGAAAAGAGGAAAGCACACCATGATGCAGTCACGCATGATCGGCGATATCAAAGTCACCCGAATCCTCGAATACGCAGGACCGACCCACGATCCCGCTTTTCTGTTCCCCTCTATCGACCGCAGCGTACTCGAAGAGCACCAACAATTGATGGCACCTAATCATTGGGTGCCACACATGAATAAATTGATCGTGACCATCCAGTTCTGGGTGGTCCACGCAGGTAACAACATCATCGTCGTTGACACCGGTGTCGGAAACTTCAAGCCGCGTGCGGGCATCCCCCGGATGAACATGCTTAATACCCTGGTGCGCGAATGGATGACCGCTGCGGGTGCGGCTCCGGAAAAAGTAACCCATGTCGTATTGACGCACCTGCACTCCGATCACGTCGGCTGGAACACTACATGGCAAGACGGACGCTGGGTTCCGACATTCCCCAACGCCCGCTACTACATTCCCAAGGAAGACTTCGACTTCTGCAAGGAGGGCAAGAACAAGGAGGCAGGCGTCATCGACGTGTTCGGTGATTCGTTCTTTGATAGCGTCATGCCGATCATCGACGAAGGGCTTGGCGTCATGATCGAGCCGCCACAGGAAATCGCCGATTGCCTGGTGGTTGAACCTGCTCCCGGTCACAGCCCTGGGCAAGTGGCGTTCCGTGTGCGCTCTCGCGGTGAGGAAGGTCTGTTCTGTGGCGACATTTTGCACAGCCCTATTCAGATCGTGCGTCCAGACGTGAATTCGGGTTATTGCATCTGGGAAGACACTGCCCGTAAAACCCGAATGGAGTTCCTCAATCGCGCGGCAGACCGGGAGGCTCTGATCATGCCGGTGCACTTTGGCGAGCCACATTGCGGCTACATCCGACGCCAGGGCGATGGTTTTCTCTTTGAGCCGGCACAGTGGTAAATAGGCGGGTCGGGCGCAGCCATTCATACATGGACAGGCAATGGCTGCTGGCACTACCTTGGGTCATCTCTGACCAAGAAGTAGAACAATAATGGCGACCCATTTTGATATCACTGACTTCCGCCTATTCATCAACATTGCGGAAACCAGCAGCCTGACTCGAGGCGCCGAGCGTTCGTTTCTCTCGGTACCCGCGACCAGCAATCGCATCAAGAACCTTGAAGACAACCTCGGCATGCGCCTGCTCGAACGCTCACCTCAGGGCGTGACGCTGACCAACGCTGGCAAGACCTATCTGCAACATGCGCGAGTGATCCTCGCGCAGTTGGCATTGCTCACAGGTGACCTGCAGGAATATGCCATTGGCCTTAAGGGCCAGTTGCGGTTGCTGGCCAATACCACGGCCATCACCGAATACTTGCCGCCTGTCGTGGGCGAGTATCTGAAAACCCATCCAGACGTGCATATCGACATGCGCGAGCGCCTCAGCGACGACATTGTGCGCAGCATTCGCGATGGCGGCGCCGACCTTGGAATCGTGTCTGGCAGCGTGGTCACCGACGGGCTGCAAAGCGTGCCGCTGGTGTCCAGCCGTCTGATGGTCATCGCCCCGCTCGGGCATCCAATACTGGCCAACAGCGAGGTGTTTTTTAAAGAGGCCCTGCAATACGCCTTCGTTTCATTGCTCGAGGGCAGCGCGATCCACGTATTCCTCAGTCGGGCCGCCGCTGCGCTGCACACGCCGTTGACGATTCGCGTACAGGTGGCAAGCTCCGATGCGATTTTCCGGATGGTCGAAGCCGGTGCCGGAATTGCCATCGTGCCCCAAGCTGGATTCACCCGACTCAAGGGCCAACAAAACATAGGGTCGTGCGCCCTGCTCGATCCTTGGGCGGTCCGTACCTTCCAGCTGTGCGCGCAGGATTTTGACGGGCTTTCGTCGTTTGCCCGAGATTTCGCCAACAGCCTGGTCGAATGGTGCCACGCCTCGGACAGTGCTGCCCCTGCGGTGTGAACAGCGCTTGGTGCCACGCTACAGAACACAAGATTGCCGTGCTACGCGAGCCTGAGAGAAGGAGGCTCAAAGCCCATGGGCGGCTGACGGCCGCCTACGACTTATAATAAAAAGGAAGGCCGCATGACCCATCACCGTTGGAAACATCGTCCCGAAGGCTCGAATTGGGGGGATTTTGGCCTCGACGATCAGAAGGGGCGACTCAACCTGCTCACCGCTGACAAGGTTCTGCAGGGCATCGCCGAAGTCCGCGAAGGTCTGGCTTTCTGCTTGAGCCTGCCGCTGGACTACCCGGGTGGCAACGCCATGAACGTCAATCGCCGGCCCCCGATTCTGCGTCCCTTGCTGCGTAAAGGCGGGGTCAATATGAATTATCAGTACGATCGCATCCAGGCGGGCCGCCCCGACGTGCTGAGCGACGACCTGGCCATTGTGCATTTGCAATATTCGACCCAGTGGGACGCCCTCTCTCACGTTGGCGCCCTGTTCGACGCCAACGGCGACGGAGTGGCTGAGCCGCTTTATTACAATGGCTACGCAGCAGGCATTGATGTCGTCGGCCCCAGCGATATCGCCGATTGCGGCTTTGAGGGCGAAATTTCCCCGCACAGCACCTCATGCGCCCACGCCCTGGGCATCGAACGCATGGCCGAAACCTGCGTGCAAGGCCGCGGCGTGATGATCGATCTGCACCATCACTACGGCGATGCCCGTACCCATATTGGCTATGACGAATTGATGTACGTGCTCGATGCCGATCAGGTGAAGGTCGAACCTGGCGATATTGTCTGCCTGCACACCGGTTACGCCGAAGCGGTGCTTGGGATGAACAAGCAACCGGACACCCAGGTCCTGGACTCGCTCGGAGCGGTGCTCGACGGTAATGACCAGCGTCTGCTGCAATGGATCACCGACAGCGGATTGGTCGCTATCGCTGCCGACAATTACTCGGTGGAAATCTTTCCTAATGGGCATGGCGATGGCTGTTGCTCAGTCATGCCGTTGCATCACCACTGCCTGTTCAAGCTGGGTATCCACCTGGGCGAACTGTGGCACCTCACGCCTCTGGCCAAATGGTTACGCGCCCACCAGCGCAATCGTTTTCTGCTGACCGCCCCACCCTTGCGCCTGCCGGGAGCTGTGGGTGCACCGTTGAATCCCGTCGCAACAGTCTAGAGCCACTTAAGGAACACACCTATGTCCAGAGAACGAGTACTGATTACTGGCGGCGCCTCAGGTATCGGCGCAGCGATTGTTGAGCGTTGCATTAAAGACGGCTTCGAACCGGTGATTATCGACCGCATCGGAGATGGCCTTCTTGCTGACCTCAGTAATGTTAAAGCCACCGCGCAGGCGTTAGAAAAAGCGCTTGCCGGAGGGCCTATCACCCGACTGGTCAACAACGTCGGCATGGTCTGCCCCAACAACGCGCAAGAACAAAGCCTTGAGGAGCTGGAGCAGGTCTGGGCGCTCAACCTGCGCTGCTCACTGCAGTGCATGCAAGCCCTATTGCCCGGCATGAAAGAGGCTGGCTTCGGGCGCATCCTCAACATGTCTTCACGCGCGGCCTTGGGCAAAGAGCTGCGCAGCGCCTATGCCGCGACCAAGGCAGGATTGTTGGGTATGACCCGGGTCTGGTCGCTGGAGTTGGGCCGCTTTGGTATCACGGCCAACGCTATCGGTCCTGGCCCAATCCGTACTGAATTGTTTGAGCGCGCCAATCCACCGGACAGCCCTCGCACTCAGGCCATCATCGATTCGATTCCAGTCAAGCGCTTAGGCATCCCGGACGATATTGCCCAGGCTGCCGCATTTTTTCTAGACGCCCGAAGTGGCTTTGTCACCGGTCAAGTGCTGTACGTCTGCGGTGGAATGACGGTCGGCGTGGCAGGTGTTTAAAGCCCTCATCGAATGGCTGTTAATCACCGGTTAATCAAGCCTTCCGAAGACCGAAATTGTGACTACTGGCTACGTTGGGCAAGCTGATCAAATCAGGCAGTCGAAGCATCCGGGCCACGCACCCGACGCCTCGTCTGCCTGTATCCCACCTTTATCCCGACGCTGGACGATAACGGTGGAAGATCTCAAAACAAGGACCACATCCATGATCGACAAACTTTCCACCAGCGTACAGGCGGCTCTGGCTGGTATTCCCGACGGGGCCACCATCGCCGTGGGCGGTTTCGGCGGTGCGGGCATGCCCGATGACTTGATTGAGGCGCTGATCGAGCAAGGCGCTCGCGACCTTACGCTCGTCAGCAATAACGCCGGCCAGGGCGATACCGGCCTGGCGGCACTGCTCAAGGCTGGCAGGGTCCGTCGGATTCTCTGTTCCTATCCCCGCATGACCGGCTCACACGTTTTCGAAACCCTGTATCGGGCAGGCAAGATCGAGCTGGAGATCGTGCCTCAAGGCAATTTGGCCGAACGCTTGCGCGCCGCTGGCGTCGGTGTTGGCGCGTTCTTTACACCCACAGGCTTCGGCACGTTGCTGGCCGAAGGTAAGGAAACCCGCACCATCAAAGATCGCGATTATGTTCTTGAGTATCCAATCCACGTCGATTACGCCTTGATCAAGGCCGAGGCCGGTGATCGTTGGGGCAACCTGGTGTATCGCAAGACGGCACGCAACTTTGGGCCGGTCATGGCCATGGCGGCAAAAAACACGATTGCCTCCATCGAACGCTTTTGCGAGCTGGGCGAATTGGACCCCGAGACCATCGTAACGCCGGGCATCTTCGTTCAGCACCTGGTGTTGCGCCGCGATCCGGCCGGCGAACCAGCGACACTTCTAAATCGAGCGGGATGATTGGTATGGACAAGAATGTACGCATTGCCATGGCGCAACGAGTCGCCCGAGACATCACCGAAGGCTCTTATGTCAACCTCGGGATTGGCTTGCCGACCTTGGTGGCAAACCACCTGCCGCTGGATAAAGACTTCTTTCTGCACAGTGAAAACGGCGTGCTGGGCCGCTGGCAGGCTGCCGCGCCTGGCGAAGAAGACTGGGACATGATCAACGCGGGTAAAGAACCCATCGAACTCGCCCCTGGCGGCGCTTTTTTCCACCATGCCGACTCCTTCGGGATGATGCGCGGCGGGCATCTGGATGTCTGCGTACTGGGCGCATTCCAAGTGTCGGTCACAGGTGATCTGGCCAACTGGCACACCGGCGCACCGGATGCGATTCCGGCTGTGGGTGGCGCAATGGACCTGGCCATCGGCGCCAAGCGGGTCTTTGTCATGATGGAGCATCTGGGCAAAGACGGTCGCAGCAAGTTACTGCCCGCATGCACCTATCCATTGACCGGGCTGGGTTGCGTGAGCCGTGTCTACACCGAACTGGCAACGATGGATATCACCGCCTCTGGCGTAAAAGTGCTCGAGTTGATCGGTGACATCACGCCGCAGGCATTGCAGGACGTGACACAAGTGCCGCTGGACTTCAGCGCGGTGACTCTGCGCGGTGGCTCGTCGACCCTGCAAAAGTCATCGACCCACAGCGCTCTAGCGACCCTGAGCGAATGAACAGCGAGCGCCGTTGGGACCAACGCGATCTCACCGAACTGCTGACCCTGGAACCGACAGGCCAACAAAACTGGCGCAGCTATGCCTATGACACCAATGCCAACGGCCGGGTCTATGGCGGTCAATTGCTGGGGCAGGCGTTGTGGGCTGCGGCGCAGACGGCGAACGGACGCAACCCCAGCATGCTGCAAATGACGTTTCTGCAGGGTGCCCGTCCAAAAGACACTATCGAATACAGTGTCGAGGGGCTGCAAGATGGGCGGCGTCTTTCCACCCGTCACGTCTATGGTGTCCAGGGCACAGGCTTGGTGCTCAGCGCCAACGCCAGCTTTCAAGTGGCACAGTCCGAACCCGGTGATCTGCACCAACTGCAGCAGCCAATGCCTGCGCCGGAAAGCCTGCCGACCCTGGCTGAACTGGCGGAGCGTTACCCGCAGGACAGCGAGGCCGTGCAATTGCGTTTCAGTGCCCGGCCGGTACTCGATATCCGGCCGATTCATCCGCAAGATCATTTCGAGCGCCCCGCTGACCGCCGAGACAGCGCTTACTGGGTGCGCTTGAACCAGCCGCTTGCGGCCGAAGGCTGCCTGCACCATGCGGCGCTGGCGTACCTGTCTGACGGTTGGCTGAACGCCAGCCTGGCACCCGGGCAAGGGATGCTTGATCTCTGGCAAAACCATTACGTCAGCAACCTCAACCACACGCTGTGGTTTCACAGCCTGGAGATCGACGTCAATGAGTGGTTGTTGTTCGTCAACGATGCGGTGCGCAGCCTGTCCGGTCGAGGGCTGACCATGACTCACATCTACCAGCGAGACGGTCGACTGGTCGCCAGCATGACCCAGGATTTATTGATTTCACCGCGCGATGCCTGAGTTTTAGTCAGGTTGGAAGGCTGGGTTTCGCAAAGGCAAATGGGCGCCACGAGGGAACTGCTGCATCCTTGATCACGGCCTCTTAAGCTCAGGATCCATCCAATAACAAGTCCAATAATAAGAAGGACGGCGAAATGTTCGAATGGTACAAAACCGGCTCCTCACAAGAACGCAAAACCTTCTGGGCATGCTTTTCCGGCTGGGCGCTGGACACCTACGATGCGCAGATGTTCAGCTTTCTGTTACCGACACTCATGGGTGTCTGGCAGATATCCAAAGGCGAGGCAGGTATCCTTGGCACCGCCGCGCTGCTTTCTGCCGCATTGGGTGGTTGGGTTGCGGGTATCCTCAGCGACCGCTACGGCCGGGTGCGCATTCTGATCTTCACCATTTGCTGGTTCACCGTCTTCGGGGTACTGGCTGGCTTTACTCAATCCTTCGAACAAATGCTGGTCGTGCGTACCTTGCAAGGCCTGGGCTTCGGCGGTGAGTGGGCCGTGGGTGCCGCGCTGATGGCCGAGGTCATTCGTCCCGAGCATCGCGGCAAGGCTTTAGGCTTCGTACAGAGCGGGTTCTCGGTGGGCTGGGCACTGTCTGCAGTGGTGATGACCGCTCTACTCGCTTACTTGCCACCGGAGATGGCGTGGCGTGTCGCATTTTGGGTGGGGGTCATCCCGGCCACGTTCGTGCTGTTCATCCGCCGCAACGTCAAGGACGCCGAAATTTTCAAGGAAGCCAAGGCCGCGAGTAATGAGAAGGCCTCGATCCTCTCCGCTTTCCGCCCTTCCGTGATCCGACTGACCCTGTTAGGCGCCCTGTTAGTGACGGGTCTACAGGCCGCCGCCTATACCATCATGGCGTGGCTGCCAACGCTGATGGTGCAGGTCCGCGGGCTGAAGCCAGGTCCAGTCGTCATAACGATGCTGATCATGTGCGCCGGTGCGTTCGCCGGCTTCGTCCTCACAGCGTACCTCTCCGATCGCTTCGGTCGTCGGCCTGCGCTGCTGGTCTTCTGCTTGGGCGCATGGATTTTCACCGTGGTTTATATGCTCGTGCCGATGAGCCCCAGCGTATTGATGCTGATGAGCTTTCCTGTCGGCGCCTTCGCCACCGGGATCTTCGCCGTCGTCGGTCCCTTCCTGAGCGAGCTGTTCCCTACCCACATACGCACCACCTGCATGGGGTTTTCCTACAACCTAGGTAAATCCCTCGGTGCGCTGTCCATCGCTGGAGTGGGGGTTCTGTCTGAGCGTTTTGGCTTGGCTGAAGCGATTGGTGGTTTTTGCCTGGTGGCCTACGCCTTGGCAATCATCGCCGTGCTACTGCTGCCAGAGACCCGCGGTGTGCGCCTGGAAGATGTCGACGCCAATCTGAGTCACAACCCAAACGATCGCGATGCCACGGCTGCCGACCATCCATTGATCAACAGCAAAATCTACTCGGAGTAGAACCAATGCTTTATCACGTAAAGATGGACGTAAACATTCCTCGCGATATCCCGGCTGACACCGTGGAGGCGATCAAAATTGCCGAGAAGAAGCGCGCTACCGAGCTTCAGGAGGCAGGAAAATGGCCGCACCTGTGGCGAATAGTCGGGCAATATTCGAACATCAGCATCCTCGACGTGGCCAGCAACGATGAGTTGCATGAGCTGCTGTCCAGCCTGCCACTGTTCCCCTACATGACCATCCAGGTCACACCGCTGGCCAAGCACCCGTCCTCAATCGTCTAAAACCATGGCGGCCTTCGCGCCGCCGTTTCCCCCAACTTTTTTTGAAGCCTTGGTTGCTTAACCGGCAGCTACGGCTGACTGTTGCCGAGAACTCCCTGATGCCACAGCTCTTGCACCTCGAATCGCTGGACCTGGCCGCACTGATTCAACCTGGCGACACGGTAATGTGGGGTCAGGCCAACGCCGAGCCCTTGCCTTTGACCCAGGCATTGATGGCCCAGCGGCAAAAGATCGGCAGGTTCCGGGTGATGTTAGGGATCGCCAACAGCCCGACCTGTACACCCGAGCACGCCGATCACGTGGATTTCATCGCGTATTGCGGCGCGGGGGCCAACCGCGAGTTGGCTAATGCCGGGTTGCTGCAGGTGATGCCCAGCCACTATTCCGAACTACCGGACCTGATCAGCAGTGGCGCTTTGCGTATCGATGTGTTGATGCTGCAACTGGCACCCGCCAACGCTGAGGGCCGCTACAGCCTGAGCCTGGCCAACGAGTATTTGCTGCCGGCACTCGACAGCGCTCGCTTGGTGATCGCAGAAATCAATGCTCAGGCGCCATGGACTTACAGCGACCGGACCTTGGGCGACGATGATTTGGACGCCATCCTGTTCACCGATCGGGCGCCCATGGAAAATCCGCTCAGCCAAGTCCGGGAAAGCGATCAGCGCATCGCCAAGCATATCGCCGGACTGATAGAAGATGGCGCCACCCTGCAAATGGGCATCGGCGCCATTCCCGACGCCGTCTTGAGTGCACTAGGCGACCATCGCCATTTGGGCGTGCATTCAGGCAGCCTTGGCGACGGTGTAGCACGGCTGATGCTCAGCGGTGCGATTACCAACCAGCGCAAGACGATCGACCGAGGTATCAGCATCGGTGGCATTCTCATGGGTACCAGCCTGCTGCATGACTATGCTCACCACAACCCGTCGATTCAATTACGCTCGACTCGCTACACCCATGATGCGCACATCCTGGGGAGCATCGACAAACTGGTAGCGATCAACTCAGCCGTCGAAGTCGACCTGACCGGTCAGGTCAATTCGGAGTCGGCCGCGGGCAGCTACGTCGGCGCCATCGGCGGAGCGGTCGACTTTATCCGCGGCTCACGGCGCTCAAAAGGCGGATTGCCCATCATCGCCCTGCCCGCTACCGCAGGCCGCCACAGCAGAATCGTGACGAGGTTAAACGGACCGGTAACCATTGCACGTAGCGACGCGGTCATTGTCGTCACCGAGTACGGCATAGCAGATCTGCGCGGTATGACTCTGAATCAGCGAACCACAAAATTGCTGGAAATCGCCCATCCCGAACATAGGGATGCACTCCAGGCTCAACTCGATAAGGGCGCCGCTGGAAGCGCGACTGCTAAGAGGAAGTAGGCAAAATCCAGCCGCCTGTTAAAAATTTTCGCATATTCTCTGATCGAGAGAGGCCCATGCGGGAGTGGCTCGGGACATATCAGGGTAACGCAGTTGCAGATCATTGCTGACGCAATCGATGGAGCGCCACAGGCAAGCCATGCGCATCTACAGCCAAGTGGAGCTTGTGTGTGTGTATTGCCCGCAAGGCTTTTTCCTATGGTTTCAGAGTGATCACGGGCCGCGCCGGCACGTTCTTTAAAAACTAATGCGGCTTTCCTTTATTCCTAAATGACTCGCAGACCGTAACCTCTTGATTTGCAATGATGCGATTTTATTTTCTGACGACCACCGAAGTGAAGCCGGCAGTGCATGTAAGGGCGCCATGACAGCCCAGCCCTCATCCCTCAGCCCAGCCCAGCCCCGCTCGTAACGCAACGTCTCGGCGATTACCAGCAGCGATCTGCGCTCGGCAAAGCACCAACGCGCACGGCTGCGGCCCGCCCCACCGATCGCGCACCTGTCGCAACTGCAGGATTACGCAGCGACGCCGGTAGGATCAACACTTCAGTTCAGGACGCAGTCACACGATTGCGGTGTGTCAATTTCGGCTGCGTCAAAACTTGTGGATTGCATCTCACAACGGCTCACCGAAACCACTACCAGTGCGCGAATAACAGTGCACTGCTCGCGGTCAAAGAGCCTGTCAACAAGCAAAAAGGAAGATGCACTATGAGGATACGTCATTTCCTTATCGTCGCTGAAGAGCAAAGCTTTGCTCGTGCGGCGGCCAGAGTTCACATCGAGCCTTCCCCGTTGTCGAGAGCCATAAGAGATCTTGAGTCCTATCTCGGTGTCCGACTGCTCCATCGAACCAAGGGGCGTATACAGCTGACTTGGCCAGGGGAGATTTTCCGTGAAGAGGCTCGCCGCGTACTTGCCTTCATGGATAACGCCCTGACACGAGTTCAATCGGCCTCCCAGGGCTACCGCGGCAGGGTACGTATAGCCATCGCCGATAGCCTGGCTCAGCCTCGGCTGACACAGCTACTGGCTCGATGTCGTGAGGAGGAACCTACCACCGAGATTCGGATCGTTGAAATGACCGTCAACGAGATGCACAAAGCACTCTTACACGACGAGATAGATGCGGGTTTCACTGTCGACAGCACAGTCGCCACCAATGGCTTCACAAAGTTAAGGGTTTGGGCCGAACGCCCTGCCATTGCTATTCCCACTCACCATCCGCTGCTTTCCCTGGATAAAGTGCCTCTTGGGGACCTGATTCTTTGCCATCCTGAACGTTGCGCCGGCGGACGCAATGTCATTAATCATTGGTTTGAGGACGACTCGCTGCCCTCTCCCAACATCGCTGAACATGTTTCTGGTCATGAGCCCATGATGATGCTGGTGGCCGCTGGCTATGGCATTGGTATCGGGTTGGAATCGCAGCTTTCCATTTACAACCACCCTGACGTCATTGTTCGGCAGGTTATCGACGATATCCCCGACACCGCAACATTCATCGTTGTACCGGACAGGCCAATTTCAGCAGAACTGGAGAGCTTCATTAAAAGAGCGCAACAAATCGGGGAAGCATGACCGATGCGTGAGCAAGAATGACCACCCCATCTCAGTTCTGGACTCTCACATTAAGTTCCATACATTTTTGTCTGGAGCATGACCCAAATATCCCCTTCATCGTCGCGAGATAAAGGGGATAGCCTTTGAATTCAGTTGGTGTGCACCGGCTCATGCACAAGCGCGCTAGCTTGTAGCGC
>LNAP01001392.1_pt1 | contig 25685 bp, 27 predicted proteins | sample 602601 | NCBI WGS metagenome assembly LNAP01 (sample SAMN02440304, study PRJNA202911) | soil metagenome | biome: Subtropical and temperate rainforests or woodlands; isolation source: soil samples (1 kg each in a 20% v/v slurry with milli Q water) were... ...
GAGGCCAAGCCGGGATACGGCCAGTTTTAGCTCATAAGCCTCAGGATCATTAAGAATCGGTTCTTAATGCGACAGCGTGCAATCCGATTGCACAGCCTCTTAGCAGTTCCCGTGATCAGGCCCGCTTATCGACCGATCAACGACTCGATCTCCATCAGCGTTGATATCCAAACCGTCGCTTCGGAGGTGCGTTTCCTGGCAAGGTGGCACGCCTGCATACCGAAAGAACGCGGACCCTCGTAGTCTGCCGATAGCGTATCGCCGACCATCAAGACCTGCTCTGGTGAAGCATCCAGTGCGTCACAAAGGTACGAATACATGCGAGGCTCTGGTTTGACCGCGCCCACCGCAAAGCTCCACGCGTAAGCATCGAGGGGCGGCAGCAATGCCTCGACGGGCTTAGCGTACGGACCGGCCAGATTCGAACAAAGACCGATGCGGAGACCTCGGTCCTTCAGCAGGCGTATCGCCGGTATCGCATCCCCAAAAAGGCTGATGCTCGCGAGTTCTTCGTTGAGATCGACCGTGAGATCTTGGAGTACTTCGCCGGGCAAGGTCGTGCCCAGCAGTTCAGCAGCCTCGGCCAAGCCGACATCCACCGACATCATTCGAGCGCCATCGTCTTCTCTCGAAGCGCGTCCCATGTCGTTCAACGCGGAAAGCAGTCGTCGATACGGGCGCCTCGGGTCCCCTATGTACACGAGTGTCCCGTAGACGTCGAATGCCACGGCCTTGATGCCAAAGAATTGCTTTTCCACAGGAAGTGCCTCATAGGTAACCGGCATGACTTGCTGGACATCACTGTCGTGCTTGATGATCTCAGCCTTGTTTCGACTCACCAAGGAGAATTTCTCTTCACCATTCAAAAACCATTGCCACCGCCAGCCGGATACGCCAGTTGGCTCGACTACGCAGTCGAAGCGTTCAGCACGCGACAGGCTTGGCTCGAAAGCCTCTGGGAAACCTGGGTTGACGACACCGCAGTCGAATTGGACCGGGATGAAATTCGCGAGTCTGCGCGCTTGGAGTTGCGGGCCCTGCGCAAGGCGGCAGGATTTCCTCCTTCTTGATCTACTTCTTGCTGGGCGGGTACGTCACTTTTTCGCCATCGATCTGAACGACGCCGCCCTTCGTCAGATGTGTGACGGCTTGCGCAAGTTTTGCTGCGGAAGCACCGCTCCCCAACATGGCCTCGAGATGGCGAAGAAACGAGGCCTTCTTCTGGGGCCGCTCTGCCCCCATCTTTCCGAAGGCTTTGGCGATCCGTCGAAGCTTTGGAGATGTGCTGCCGTCCTTCGATGGAATGGGCTTCTTTGATGGCGCAACGATCAAGGCCGCAGCGGGCTTCTTCTTGGGTGTCGCTGCCTTCTTTGCGGCGGACTTCTTTGCCGGCGCTGCCGCCTTCTTCACAGCGGCCTTCTTGGTCGTGACGGCCTTCTTCGGCGCGGACTTTGTCGTGGCGTCATAGCCTTCACGGCTGACCTCGAAACCAAGCGACACCGCGTGCTCAATCATCGGCTCATAGCCTTTGTCGTTGGCGACCACGACAAGCCGAGCGTCGGGGTGCTTGGCTGCGACATACCCGAGATAGAACGACAAATGAAAGTCGAGCGCGTTGTTGCCCGTTCGGGTAATGGGAACCAGCGTGGCCCGATCACCGATCATCGCTTTGAAGGTCTGACTTAGCTTCTGCTGATGAGGGCCATGGAAGATCCAGGCATCTGCGAAACCGGGTGCCAGCTCATCCAGAAGTGCTGCTGGTGGCTGTACATTTTCAAGATCAACCAGCACATGGACCTGGCTCGCCATCACGCTGCCGCTGGTCATTCGTCGTAGGTGATCTTTTTGCCTTCGATCATGCCGTGAGAGGACAACGAGAGGCTGAAGCGCTTGAAGAAGCCGAAGAAGACGTCCGGAGGCATCTCGAGTTTGACGCGACGCACGGGCAAAGGCTTGCCGGTTTCGACCGCGGCCCTGACGCTGTCGTGGTCGCCTGGCTTGGCCAAAATCGCAGTGACCTGGAAGGCCTTGTCGCTGGGTTGCGCTGTGACTTCGCCCGACCAAGCTTCGATCCCCACAAGAAACTCGCCGTCTTTGATCAACCCCAGTTGCGTGAGGTGCACTCGAAAATCTACTCGATCGTGGCCGTCGGCCTGCGCCGTGCCTTTGAAATCGCCGTACTGAACACTTGCATGGAAGTTTTCCATTGTCATGTCCGCTCCTCGTTTGTTAGAGCGACAAGCATAAGACGAAAGGGCTTGGCGACCTCAAGAAATCGCGCTACTAGTCTTGACTGCCTGCTCTGTCGTTCGGTCGAGAGCAAGCTGTGTGGGCTGCTGCCGGTTCCAAAGACTCCTTCAGCAGCGATAATGCGTAGCGCTGGTCAACAAAAGGGGTGCAAGGTGAAATTTGAGCTCTATCAAGACGGCAAATCCGAGTGGCGTTGGCGGCTCATTGCCGACAACAATGTGGACGTCGTCGCTGACAGCGGTGAGGGCTACAAGGCTAAGCATGACGCTGTCCACGGAATCAACTTGATAAAAAAAACGACGGCAGCGACGGTTGTATGGGAGCGAAAACCCGATGGCTCATGGATTCAAAATCTGTGATTTTTTGCAGCCTAGTTTGATTTTGACTTGCGAGGCGCTAGCGGCGGCGAGATAGCCTGGCGTGTTTTTCGCGCGCCGGCCTTGGCAACCTTCGACGCCTGTGCCCCCTGCGCCGGCACTTGTTCCGGCGGCGAGAGCCGCTCCAGCGGGGCATGCAGCGTCTGTCCTTCGGCTCGGAACTGCGTTGCCTCTTGTTGAGCCACCGCAAGCCGTTCGCGCTGCCTGAAGATCATCAACAAGGTTGTGATTGCTGGCCATCGGTTCTCGCTGCGAATCCTCGGCCTTTACCTGTAGCCGCTGAAGGACAACTGGCTGGCTCTGCCTGCCTTGACGAGTTGGTGCAGCTAATCGACTAATCGATTCCGCTTGGCACAACCTCCCAATTCGCCAGCACTGCTGGCTTGGTATCGATTGCCTGGTCGCGTTCCTCGGGCGATTGAGCCGCTACGACATTGTTGTCGTGTTGAATGATCTCAGCCTGACGGCTGGCCAGTTGCCCTACACTATGGGTCTGGGCCGTTCCGCCGGCCTGCCCGCCCACAAGGCGAAGCCGTACTGGCAGCGCGAACATCTTCAACGACGAGTCCTGCCTTGACCTTCCAATGGTCGCCGCTGGCTCGGTGTGTGGGCGCATCGAAGTCAACCGCGACCGCGGAGTCAAGCCATGGCTATGTCTTTCCTACCCGCACAGCTTGAGCGCTTCCGTCGCGAAGCCAAGAAGCTCGTCCGCGAACTCTCCATCACCCACAGCGAAGCGCTGGACCGAATGGCGGTCAAGAACGGCTTCACCAACTGGTCGCTGCTGGTCAAGCACAGCAGCGGCCCGAGTGCCCCTGTCATTGCGCTGCCAGCGGCCCCAGTGCGCCCGCCGGGTAGCATCCGCTACTACTTGCACGGCGACGTCGTCGAGGACGATCCGACCCAGTGCTACTGCGCCCGCTGCGACCTGTTCAGGCCGCTTGCCCACTTGGTGCCTACCAGCTATCACACTGACGGCAAGGACGGCGAGCGGTTCCTGTCCAGCCTCACCAGCTGGCAAACCTCCGAAGCCGCAGAGCGCGGCCGCCATGTCCGACCCTACCTCGCTCCGAACATCCTTGAAGCGCCGGCGCGGGCCGAGCGCGCTGCGCGTGAAGCCGCGCGCTCGCCGTTCCACCGCTGGCTCGAAGGCCAGTGTCGCCGCAACGACCCCGTCGGCGATTTGGCGGGTGATGTTCTCGGCGATGAAGGGTTCCCCCTCGGTGCGTCGACCAGGCGCGAGGTTGAGGACTACCTGGAAGGCTACGGCTCCCACGTCATCCGGGCGGTGCTCCAAGCCTGGCGCGAGTTCGAGAACGACAAGCCGCCCGTAATGAACCTGGCAGAGGCGCTGGCGGCCGAACTCAAGGTCACGGTGGTTGAGGCGGAAGAACTCGCCGATGCGGACCCACTGGAGCTGACCGGCCAAAGCGGCGACGGCGCCTATGGCTGGGAATTCGACTTCAGTCGCCACGCATCGCCGAAGCTCGCTGCCAAGTTGATGAAGAAGCGTGGCTCGTTGAAGCTCACGGTTGGCCCTGGGTTCTACGAGAGCATCCGGAACGCTGAGTTCCCGCGCTGAGAGAGCTGGTCCGCAGCCCGAGGGGGCTACGCCTTGCCGGTCGCGGGTCTTTGGGTGAACTGCATGTGTTGCCTACAGAGGGCCTCGCCAATAGGCACGCCCTCCAAAAAGCTCGATCTCAGGGCTTGGGCTGGGAGGGCCATGCTGAGGGTCGGCCGAAAGCGTCTGGGAAACCTGGTTCGACGACCCCGCCGGGAGGAAATTCGCGAGTCTGCGCGCCTGGAACTAAACGCCCTGCGCAAGGCGGCCGCAGCTGACGATTCGTAGATGCACTCACGCTGGCTGCCTCACCCGACTCCACAGCGTCTTATTGCGAAAGTCCAGGTTCGAAGAGAGGAAGCTGAATTCCGCAGCTACAGCCACGAACTCTGACCGGGACTTGGCACGCGTTTGGTCATCTAGCAACGGAGCGCCGTCAAACATTTCCAGCACCCGGCCTTCATACTCGTGCAGATCCCACTCGGACAAGCGAGAGGCGTACACGCCTGGATAGGCTGCCGCTTCCTGCGCCCTCTTTGCGAAGTTCAGTTGCTCGGGCGACGATAAGGTCACCATTTCTGCATCAAGTATGGCGACACGCGCGCTGATGAGTTCGTGCAGTCGCTGGACCTGCGCCTGAAAAAGATCCATGGCGGCAGCTTTGGCCCAAGGCAACAGCGCCGCACGAATGACTTCCTGCGAACTCCCCAGGCTTTGGAGAATTCGAAGTACCTGTCGCGACAGCTTGTGGGCTTCGGCCACGCTGGGTGCCGCGTCCCATCGCCCAACAGCGCTGCTCAATGAGAGCAACGTGGCTCCTGTGACCTCCGCGAGGTCCCGTAGTTGATCGATTGCGACCTGCGCCTGATTGATGGTCTCCTTCAACGTTCGAGTTTTGGCCTCCATCCCCAGGCCTTTCAGCGATTCGAAACGGTCAATGGTTGCAGCCAAGAGGAGAACCAGCCCTGCGCCAAGCGCCGTCACAGCAAGTGGCAGCTCCTTGTTCGCCATGAAGTAGAGACCGAAGCCCAATGACGCAAGGCCGGCCAGGGAGAAGGTGGCATCTACAAGGCCCGTCTGCAAAGTGCGAATTTTCATGATGTGTCTGAGGGCTAGAAATTCCCGACGCGGACCTTCTCGATCATTCTTCGGTTCGAGATGCCGTACTCGCTCTGGTCTTTGTAGTGGTTTCGATAGAAGTACATGCCGCCGCTGAACGCCATCTTCCAACCTTTCCACGCATCGCGCGGTCCCTTGATCTCCAGCGTTCCGACATTGGCATGATTCGCCAGTTGCAGCAGACCACTCCACAGCGCGCGATCATTCTCAAGTTCCATGCCGAGCCGGTTGAGCAACTGATGCTCGCTTTCGAATGAGATGTTGCTGAATAGCAGCGCGAACTTTGGGCGGATGGTGATGCCGTCAATATAAAACTCGGAGTCCGTGTAGCTCACCGTCTGCCAAAGACCGCGCGCCGCCTTGTGCGAAAAGCCGTCCGCCTGGCCGAGGTACTTCACTTCAATGCCGAAGTGCGCCGGCACGAAACCGTTTGCCAGCAAGTGCGGCTTGGGATACGCCAGGTAGTCGATGATCACGCGCACCCCCTCGGCCACATGGCGTCCCACCACCTCCGGGTAGAGGTTGAAATCTTCGGACAAATGGGCCACCAGCCACGCCTTGAGCTCGACCTCGGACGTGAATCTCGGCGTCGCGTCGAAGAGTGCATCACGCAGTTTCCTGCGTAGCGCGATGGCCTGTGCAGCCAAAAAATCGGCGGTCTTTTGCTCTCCGACCTCGGCGGCCACGTCGACAGCGCATTGAGCAATGAGGGCCTGAACGCGCTCCATCTTTGCACGCTCCTCCGCTCGATCGGCGGCGATCAGTGCAGCCCATCCTCCACGGCGTTCGGTCACTGAAGCCTGCAGTTCCTTGAACTGCGCCACGATCGCTCCGCGCTGTTTTGCGTAGGTCGCCGCGATCGCCGGGTCGAACTCTTGCGCGGTCGTCCCTGCGAGGCGAGCCTCGGCGTCCTTGGCGCGAAGCGGGCTACCGCGCTGCTCGCCGCAATGCCGACACTGCAACACGTGATGATGCGAGCCGTTTGCAAAGGTGCGACGACGCACGGCCTGTAGCGTCGCAGGGCAACGGCAGTCGCTGTCGTGCAGCTGCTGGGTCACCAGGGCGAACCGAGCCTCCAGCTCCTCAAGCTCAACCAGATCACTGCGTCCGGCAGAGGACACTGGATCGCCAGTTTCTAGAGTCATCACTTCACCACGTAGGGTTTGTTGATCAACGTCGCCAGCTCGGGGCCCTTGCAAAAGGGGGCGATCCAGATCAGTTTTCGCTCCTGGCTGCCGGGGCCATGAGCCTGCCGGCGCCAATGGCCGCGAACCATGAAGCGCACCAGGGGGCTGTTGCCCGCGGAACGGCCTTCCGAAATATCTTTATCGACACCGCGTTGCACCACGATGCGCCCGACGGAGCAGCCAACTTCTTCGTAATCGAGCTCCGACAACCGAAGCGCTGCCTGGTGGGCCTTACGCCACTTCTTGTCGGAGCGGATGCTTTCGATCGTGTCGCGCGCGGGTCTGGGGCTGCGCCGGGGAGTCAATTCGGCCTGGCTGGATGACAGATAAAGCACGGCATTCAGCAGGATGCGGTAGAACGACAAACCGTCGGTGTAGAAGGTCTCATCGTCCTGGTGCAAGACAACGCCATCCGCCGTATCGATGTTCAGTCCGGAGGTCGCCGTCTGCGGACTCAGCGCCTCCCAATCCGTGCGAAGGGCCTGCTCCAGTGTCCAGCCGTCGCCCAGATAGAGTTCGCGTTTGATCGCGTAGTAGACATGGTCCGGAACGCGCGCATGCCACGCCGCAATGGTCAGTTTTCGGCCCGGCAAACCCTCATCGGCTGGGTGCACCGTCAGAAATGCTGAGATCGGCGCCGAATAGTCCAGGCCAGCCACGTTCCGATTCGGGTCCGCGCCGTGGCTGGAGCCGAGTCGCGTGTCATGCATGGCGTTGATCACCGCGCGCGAGGTGAATGTGAAAAGGCAAGTTGCAAAAGGCAGCTCGATCATCCCCGCGGTTAGGTTGATCTCTGTATGTGCCAGGTGCTCTGCTAGGTTGTCGCTGAAGTGGAAGGTCTTCCTTCCCGCCAGCATGAAATTGACCACGCTGTGGAACTCCAGCATCACGGTGGTGTAAAGGCTTGAGAGCGAAGCTCGCGCCTGCTCGTCGGGCAGGTGTCGCTTGAGAAAGTCTATGCTGTGGCCCGTCTGGAGCGCCACGGGCCCCAGCGTCTGCTCCTCGAGCACCTGAATGCACTCGGCAAACCGGCTTGCATAGTCGTCAACGCTGTGGATGGATGCCGGCGGATCTTCTTCCTCCAGCAGGTCCATCGCATCCTGTTCGGCAAAGTCCACCACGTAGGGACGCAGCTGGCACACCAGGTCGTAGTACGTCGACGGCAATGTCATCTCAGAAGATCCTCGTTTGTATTCTGGTTGGCAGACGCCGTCGGTGACGGACTGTCTATCGTGCTTTCCGCGCGCCGGCTTTGACGGTCTTCGATGCCGGCGCCCCCTGCTGCGGCGCCTGTTCCGGCGGCGAGAGCCGCTGAAGCAGAGATCGCAGTGTCTGGGCTTCGGCTCTGAACTGCGTCGCTTCTTGTTGAGCTACTGCGAGCTGTTCCCGCGTCGCCTGAAGATCATCGACGAGGCTGCGGTGGCTGGCCATCAGTTCTCGGTGCGAATCCTCGGCCGCATCGGCCTTGACCTGTAGCCGCGTGACGGTCTCGGCCTGCGAGAGCAGGCTCTCGCGATGGCGGCTTTCGGCCTGCGCCAATTGGCCGCGCAGCGCATCGAGCTGCTTGTCGGCCTTGATCCGGGCTTGACGCTCGTGATCGATATCCAGCAGCGCGCGCCGTTCGGCGGCATCCGCGCGGCCGTTCGCCACGGCAACGGCCTCCCGTGCCTTGACCAGCTCGGCGCTGAAATCCGTCCGCATCCGCTCCTGCTGATTGCGCGCTTCCTCGAGATGGCGCTGCAGTTCCTGCAGTCGTGCGACGGCGCCGGCATGGGCGCGCCGTTCTGCCTCCAGATCCGTTTGCCGCTGCTGGAGCGATTCCTGGGTCGCGACCAGTTGCTGACGCAGGGCGTCGGCACTGGCCTGCGCCTCCGCTGCAGCTTGGCGGGCTTGAGTTTCCCCGCTGTGGGCCTTCTCGACCGCGGCCTGATCATCAAGGCGCAGCGCCGCGAGTTCGTGGCGCGCGGCGGCCGTGGCCTGCCGCCATAGATCGGCGATGGCTTCCGCTGCACTCGTCTTGAGTTCGGGCGGCAGATCCGGATGATCGATTTCGACGCGAGCCTTGCTGCGCAGGTCTTCCCAGAATTTGGCCAGCGCCTCCGCCGGCGCGCTCATCGAGCCCTTGCGCACAAACTGATAGAGCTTGCTGGCTGTGGGCGTGATGCCATAGCGGAAGAACAGCAACGCGCAGACCTCGCGATAGAGGTCTTTTGTTTCTGTAAATCGCCCCCTGAGGGATTCGATATCGCTCTGGAGTTCGATTTCGGTGCTCATGAATAAATAATATAACGTAATACGTTAGAGTTGTTGAACTATGGCTGTATCTATGGACATAACTCTTCTAATGTCCATAATCTGAGCGATGCCCCCTGTTTTGCACCTCGGTCCGATTAGCGCGCTCACCAGCCTCGATCAGATGATGGTGCCGGCCCACCTGGATGGCAGCCGTGGCCGCAATCGCGCCAACTCGCAATCGCAGTTGACCGCAGTCGATGACCGCTCGGCCGTTCTGGCTTGGCTGGCCCGCTACGTCGATTCCCCAGCGACGCTCGCCAGCTATCGCAAGGAAGCCGAACGCCTCCTACTGTGGTGCGTTCTGCAGCGTGGCGCAGCCCTCTCCGACCTGACGCACGAGGATCTGCTGCTCTACCAGCGCTTCTTGGGGAACCCGCAGCCAGCCGAGCGCTGGGTCATGGGGCCAGGGCAGAGGTCGGGGCGCAATTCGCCGCGCTGGCGGCCTTTTGCCGGCCCGCTTGGGCCTTCGAGCCTGCGCCAGGCGTTGTCGATCCTCAACGCCATGTTCTCGTGGCTCGTGGAGGCTGGGTACCTGGCCGGCAATCCGCTGGCGCTGAGCCGGCGCAAGCGCCGGCAGCCGGCACCTCGTGTGAGCCGCTTTTTGCCAGAGGAGCACTGGAGCCTGGTGAAGGCCGCGATCGAGGCGATGCCGGTGTCCACCGAACGCGAAAGGCTGCACGCATCGCGCTGCCGATGGCTTTTTTCGCTGCTCTACATCGGCGGGCTGCGTGCGTCGGAGATATGCGCCGCCCGTATGGGCGGCTTCTTCAGCCGACGTGGCGCCGATGGACGGGAGCGTTGGTGGCTCGAAATCACCGGCAAAGGCAGCAAGACCCGCCTGGTACCGGCCACGGGCGAATTGATGGCCGAACTGATGCGCTACCGCAAAGTCCATGCCTTGAGCTCGCTTCCCCTGGCGGGCGAAGGCACGCCCCTGGTGATGACGCTGATCGCCCCGGTCAAGCCGATGGCGCGAAGCGCCCTTCACGAGCTCGTGAAGGGCGTGATGCGCGCTGCCGCGACTGCGCTACGGCAACGTGGCCCTGACTTCGAATCTGCGGCCACCCATCTCGAGCGGGCTTCGACGCACTGGATTCGCCACACCGCTGGAAGCCACCTAAGCGAAAAAGTCGATCTGAAAGTAGTCCGCGACAACCTGGGTCACGCGAACATCAGCACGACCAGCATCTATTTGCACACCGAAGACGATGCGCGTCACGATGCGACGGCAGCAGGACACCGAGTTGGCTGGCGTACGTCGTAAGGTCGCGCTCGTCGAACACCAAGCAGTGCCGCACGTCAGAGTCACAATTTCTGCACCTCATGCGCAGCTAGCGACGACCTCTTTTTTGGTGATGTCACGCGAGGGAACGCGTCGTTTACTGCGGCACATCAACGAGGAGCGGCATATGAAAGCAGTCCGGCTTGCGCAACTTTTGGCATTCTGCGTCATGGCAGTCTCAGGGTTAGGAATCTCGAATGCACAGCAAAGTACCCCGACTGCGCCTTCGACAAGTTCACCGTCCACGCCCTCTGCAAGCCAAATCCCACAGGCCACCGCAGCTGTCGACGCACTCCCAATCAAACAGTACAAGAGATGCGTCAAGCCCGACGGGCACGTAACGATTGCATGCGGTGCGCGTTCGTGCCCGGGTGGCACCAAGTACTCAGATACGGTGAAGGAGCCGACTCCCGAGTGCAACGGCGCGTGCGTGGACATGAAGGCGCTCGGTTGGAAAGGCAAGGGTCACAAGAACAACTGGTGCCTTGCGCGAGGGTACGACGGCGTGAGGGCGGCAGGAGGCAAAGGAAAATACAGGTTGGGAGGATGCTGCTTCAAGCTGCCAGAGACCTGATTCGACGTCCCACACGTCGACCGTACTGGTGCGATGGTGTGGATCCATTTCGCCGACGCCGACGCCGGTGCCGCGAAAGAAAACGCGCTCGAGCGCATCGAGGCGGCCGCCAAGTCACCCACGCCCGACTCGGAACAGTGGCAGCAACCAAGGCTGCAGCCCGGGAAGCGCCGGCCTGGCAGCACGCCGCGGCAGCACCTCCGCTGGCGCCACCACCCATCGATGAGTCGCCATGGGCGTCGCTGCGCAAGCCTTAACAACCCTTAAGGTACTAAGGCCATAGCGATCGCAAAAAAACGAAAAGGCTTCCCGATGTCGGCTCCGTGGACCAAGGTTCCGCGGCAGGCCCCAGGCAGAGTACCCTGCACCCTCGCCCGATGGACTAAACCGCTTTGCCTACAGACTAACTAATATCATCGTAACTAGTTATCAACAAAGAGGAATTTTTAAAATCTCTTGAACATTGCCTGCACCGATCTCTAGAGAGTACGCATGGGGTCTTTTAAAACAGAGCCTTGGACATTTCCAAGGTGTAAAAAATGAAGACCGAATCTGCTGTTGCCGCCCTCATTACCCTCTTGACACAGGATTCGGCCCTGCCGATCTACCTGCTGTTCGTGCTCCCTGTGCTGTGCATCCTGCTGGCCGGCTTGGTCATCTACGCCGTCTACTGGAAGCAGCCGAAGTGATCCGCGGCAACAGGGCCTGGTGCAAGGTCCCTTCCGAATCGGTGATCGAGGCGCTGCCGCTGCTGCGCTGGAGTCGCGTGGGCGAGCGCACGGCCGCCGGCGAGACGGCGGCCCTCATGGTCTACATCGCGCTCATCCTCATGTCCGACGCCGAGAGCGAGGAGGTGCCGATGCTGCCGCTGCCAGCGATATTGCGGGGGTCGCTTCCAGAGCCGGAGACACCGGGAACGTTCACGCGCTCACTCCAGATTGCGCATGCGACCTACGATGCGCTGCAGAGGGCGACCAGCCTGTCGCGCACGCTGGTCGCCGCTGGGGTGGCCCGCCTGGTTGAACTCGAATTGATCAAGCCCGTGGGCTCGCATCAGAAGCGGCGGTACGTGATCGTCGCCAAGGGCACATCGGGGGGATGGTTCAAGCTGCCCAGCGCCTCGATCGTGCGCAATCAGGCGATCTTCCCGTTCGCGAATTTCACGCTCCGGTCGAAGCACGAACTGCACGCCTTGAAGCTCTACCTCTATCTGGCGGCCCGCCGCACAAACTCGCTGGAGTACACGTCGGTCACCTACGAAAACATCTTCGAGCGCATCCATCTCTCAGAGCGGGACATCCGCAGGGCGGCCGGCTCGCTCATCAACTGCGGCCTACTTCGCAACGTCGAGCGCGAGAGCGACGCCGCCAGGAAGTTCTACGGCCCGAACATGTACTTCATGACCGGCAGCGACAGGCTGCGTGGAGCCGACGCTGGCCAGGCACACACCACGCCGGCATGACGGCCCACTTGGAGCCCGGAGGGGTGGACGAGCGCTCGTCGACAGCATCACGCAGCGGCAAGCCGGCGAGGGCATCAGGGATGGCCGTCCGACAGGGGCGAGACAAGCCGCGAAGCGCAGGCTTTATGCACATCAAGACAGCCAGGGGTGGTCATGCCGTCGACGCCGAGCACGGAGGACTCCCTCTAGGCAAATTGATGATTGCAACGTAACGTTTCCGCCCCTCATCACGGCGCCTCAGGACGGGGCGCTTCAACCCTCGGAATCCGGCCAAAATGAAAGTCAACCTCAAAAAAATCACAGGCAACTGGGACGAGGGTTACGTCCTCGACAAGCACAGCATCAAAAGCGTGCCCATCGGACAGAACGCATATGGCCACACCCAGTTCGACACCCTCCGCACGGAAGTCGGAGAGGCGACCTTCTTGCTCAAGAACCGCGACGACTTCAGCCAGGTCCAGCCACTCGCACAGCAGTTGGCCAAGTCCATCTTCCCGCAGCTGGCCAACGTGGGCTTCATCCTCCCCATGCCCGCCTCCAAGACGCGGCCACGCCAACCCGTCACCGAAATCGCGAATGCGCTCGGCGCCATTGTCGGCAAGCCGGTCTTCAATGAGCTTCTTCTGAAGACTCCAACCGGCCAGTCGATGAAGGACATGACGTCGAAGGCCGAAAAGCTCGAGGCCATCGGCAACAGTCTCTCGATCAGCGACATCCTTGCGGGCGATGGCCCCTGGAACTGCCTGCTGATCGACGATCTATTCCACACCGGCGCCTCCATGGAAAAGGCCTGTACAGTGTTGAGGGCCTACCCCAAGGTGAGAAAAATCTACGTGGCAGCACTGACCTGGAGACCTGCTTGACAACCGTATTCATCGCCGGCTCGATCACCATCAAGAAGCTCGATTCGCGCGTTCGCGAGCGAATCGACAAGGTGGTGGAGGCCGGCCATGACATCGTCGTCGGCGATGCCGACGGCGCTGACTCGGGCATTCAGGACCACCTCTTCAACACCTGCGCGCTGCGCGTGACGGTCTACTGCACCGGCACCGAGCCGCGCAACAACATCGGCAACTGGCCGACGCACCTGGTCAACACGAACCACGCGCCTGGCACGCGCGCCTTCTTCACGGCCAAGGATCTGGAAATGGCGAAGGTCGCCGATTTCGGGTTGATGGTGTGGGACACGAAGAGCACCGGCACGCTGAGCAACGTGCTCGAGTTGCTCCAGCAGAACAAGAAGTCCGTGGTCTACGTGAACAAGGACAAGCTGTTCAAGAACGTCGGCACCGTCGAGGAGCTTGAAGCGCTGGTCACCTGCATGTCCGACCACGCGACGGCCAAGGCCGACGAGAAGATCCGCCTCTTCGAGCGCATCCAGGCGTTGAAGCAAACCTCGATGTTCGCCTGAACCAGGCAAGGGATTGCCGCCGCACGGGCCGAGATCCAAACCAAGCCGACGAAGGCGCAGAGGTGAGCAGCAACAGCTGGATCTGACGAGCATTAAAAAAGCAAGGCTAAAAGCCTCGGCAAACCCTGGATAATAAAAGTAATACCCGGGCATGGTCATGCGCAGACCGTGCTCAGTTGCTACTCCAATGCGGGCATTTGGTATCTGGGACGTGCGTCACCGCCGTCCCCGTCTATTAGCCACCGCCATCCTTGGCGGTCAGTCAGCCTGCGTGTCGGCGACAGCGTATCAAGGAGGCCCTTGTATGCACCGTGATCGGCTACGCTGCGTGTCCAGACCGACCCTACCTTGGGGAACCCCTGCACCATGGCGAGCATAGAACGTACTGCTTTCCCTCGATTCCCGCGAACGTTGACACTCAAGGATCTGCAGGCGTCGTTCACGCCGAGGCCCGAGGAAATCGAATGGGCGTTGCGGTATTCAAGAACGCCGGAACGGCGCCTGGCTTTGCTCGTGCTGCTCAAATGCTTCGAGTTCTTGCATCACTTTCCAGCGATCGAGTCGGTTCCTGCAGAACTCGTCGAGCACGTCTCGGCCACCCTCGGGATGGCGCCGACCGAGAAGATTGAGTTCCCGTCATTGGCGACGCTGTACCGTCACCACAAGGCTATACGCGAACTGATTGGCGTCAGACCCTACACCGACGGCCAAACCCGCAAGTTGACGATCCAGATCGCCCAAGAGGCGGCCGGCATCGTAGAGACGCGCGTTGACATCATCAACATCACGATCGACGAACTGGTAAGACTGGGCTACGAGCTCCCGGTATTTCGCACACTCGATGAGATAGCTGAGCAGGCGCATTCAGCCGCCGAGGCGGCGCTGCACAGGCGAATCACTCAACGCCTGACTGTGGCACAGCGAAACTGGCTTGATCGGTTGCTGGTCGCGGAGTTGCCAGCCCGGCGCACGCTCTACAACCAGATCAAACGGTCCGCAAAAAAGGCGTCCCGCAAGCATCTCGATCTGCTGCTGGACCAGTTGACATGGCTCGAGTCCTTGCCCGATAGCGACGCGCTGCTTGACGGGGTGCCGGCGACCAAGCTCAAGCACATGGCGGACATGGCATCGGCGCTTGATGCGGGTGACATGAAGGATCTGCACGCAGCCAAGCGCTACACGCTGACATTGGCCTTGATCCGCCAGATGCGTGTGAGGGCGCGAGACGATGTGGCTGAAATGTTCATTCGACGGATCGGAGCCATACACAAGAGCGCCAAAGATGAACTGCTGGTGATCCAGGCGCGCCAGCGCGAGCTGAGCGAGGAACTGGTCGGCACGCTGGAGCAGGTCTTGGAGATCCTCGCCGAGAATCTTGATGACGCGAGCACCGGACAGCGCGTGCGGGATCTGCTGACTCCGCACGGCAACCTGGACCAACTGAGGACGGACTGCGAGGCCATTCGCGTGTGGAGCGGCGGCAACCACTTGCCGTTGATCTGGAAGGCCTTCAGTAGCTGGCGCGCGGCGATGTTCCGGATGGCGAAGGCGCTGCGTTTCGAAGCCGCCACGCAGGACCGCAATCTGCTCGATGCTTTGGACGTCGTCTTGGCCAACGAACACCGCAAGGTGGAGTGGATTGCAGACGACCTGACCCTTTCGTTCGCTTCAGAACGCTGGCGCAAGCTGGTGCGCCGCTCGCACGGGCTAGGCAATCCGACGAATCGCCGCTACCTGGAAGTTTGCGTGTTCAGCTACCTGAGTGGCGATCTCCGCTCAGGCGATGTGTGCATCCAGGGCTCGGAATCCTTTGCCGACTATCGCGCGCAGTTGCTGCCCTGGAACGAGTGCGAAATGCTTCTGCCGACCTACTGCGACCGAATCGGCATACCGCCCACTGCGGTCGACTTCGTCGAGGGCCTCAAGCAACTACTCACCGAGACGGCCGAGAAAGTCGATGAGGAGTTCCCACAGCACGCGGGCGACGTGGTGATCGGCAGCACCGGCGAGCCGACCCTGCGACGTACCACGGCTCGTGAGGTTCCGGCCTCGGCCATCGCCTTGCATGCGGCCATCGAAAATCGAACAGCGCCGCGCAACCTGTTGGATGTACTCGCCAACATCGAGCACTGGACCGGCTTCACGCGCAACTTCGGCCCGCAGTCTGGCGACGATCCCAAACTTCGCAACGCGCGTGAGCGCTACTTGCTCACGGTGTTTGCGATGGGCTGCAACCTCGGGCCCAACCAAGCCGCTCGCCATCTGTCTAACGGCGTGACACCGCATCAGCTGTCGTACGCCAACCAGCGGCACATGAGCCTGGACCAGTTGGACAACGCATGCCGCGATCTCACGGAGCTGTACCTTCGGCTCGAACTGCCCAAGTTGTGGGGCGAGGGCAAGAAGGTCGCGGCCGATGGTACGCAGCACGATTTCTACGACCAGAACCTGCTGGTCGGCATGCACTTCCGATACCGGCGGATGGGCGCGGTGGCTTATCGACATGTAGCCGACAACTACATCGCGGTGTTCCGCCACTTCATACCACCAGGTGTGCTCGAGGCGGTCTATGTCATTGAGGGGCTGATGAAGGCGGGCTTGAGTGTGCAGGCCGATACGGTGTATTCGGACACCCACGGTCAGTCGGAGACAGTCTTCGCCTTCACGCACCTGGCTGGCATCCAGTTGATGCCCCGCATCCGAAATTGGAAGGATCTGCGCTTCTATCGACCTGAGAAAGGCACGCGCTACCGTCATGTCGACCGCTTGTTCAGCGCCGTGGTGGACTGGAAACTGATTCGCGACCACTGGCGGGATCTGATGCAGGTGTCCATCTCGATCCAGGCAGGACGGATCGCCTCGCCGATGCTGCTGCGCAAGCTTAGCCAGGAAGGGCGTCATAACCGGCTCTTTGCCGCGGCGCGCGAACTCGGCCGCGTGCTGCGCACGGTCTACTTGTTGCGTTGGATCTCCAGCAAGGAAATGCGCCAGGAGGTCAGCGCCACGACGAACAAGATCGAGTCGTACCACGCATTCACGAAGTGGCTCGACTTCGGCGGTGACGTGATCAACGAGAACGATCCGAACGAGCAGCAGAAACGCGTGCGCTTCATCGACCTGGTGGCATCCTCGGTGATCTTGCAGAACACAGTAGACATGATGCGCGTGTTGCAGGAGATGTACGCTGACGGGGAGCCGGTTTCTGCGGCCGACGTCGAATATCTGAGTCCGTACATGACCTCGGGTATCAAGCGGTTCGGCAACTATCACCTCGACCTGAAGCGGCCTCCAGAGCCCTGGGTCAAGGAGTCGCAGTTTCGAGAGGCAGCAAAGCGCGCCAGAGCCGCGGCCGCCGAGGTGCAGCGCGCTGGCCAGAAGGGAGCAAGCACATGACCGATCTGGACGCCGCTACTGTTCTCACGGCGTACGGCCGGCTGGACCGGGCTGCACTGAAGCAGGCGCAACGTACCTACGACACGTCAGTGCTGCTCAGCGTTGTGGAGGAGTTGGACAGGATTGTTGGGCGTGCGAGAGGGCAGGATGGTCTTCGGGAGACCCTGTTGCGACTGCACGGAATGGCCCACGCCACCATCAACGGAACAGGGCTCTTAGTCTCTGCGAACCAAGAAAGCTTGCCGGCATTGGCCTCTGATGCGACGGCGGAAATTCTTCGAACGATCTCTACGCTGCAGGAGTGGGTGAAGCTGATCGAACCGTTGGAAAGTCTGCAGCCTCGTAGTTGAGCGCCCGCAGTACATAAAAGAGGTTTTTCAAATAACCTAAGGGCTTATGAGCCAAAACTGGCTTTATCCCGGCATGCCCTCCATTCAGGCCTTGATCGAACTGCACCTCGCTCACATCGGCAAGGCGCACGAGAACCGGCCCGAGGTGAACCTTCTGGGCACACTTATCGGGATGGTGCAAGCGAACCTCGGCCACGCCATCGTGCCGTCGTTCGCGCTGGACGAGTGTCTGCGGCGTGGGCTGGACATCGCCATGCTGGTCGAACCCGCTGTCTACCTCGACATGTTTCTGGTGTCGCGTCGGGGCGCAGCGGCAAAGGGCGCCATCGCGGAATTCGCGGGCGCGCTGAGGCACGCTGCAACCCGCTTCGATCATGCCGCCGCGGACCCTGCTCCGCAGCGCGGCGGCATGGCGCTCAGGAAGCCGCCGATGCGACGTAGCCGAGCCGCTGGCTGATCCTGGCAGCGCTCTCGCGCAGCGTCGTGGCGTTGGCCCCGCCGGGCCGAACATCGAAGCTGTCGGAAACGCCGATGCCGACTATGACGGCCGGCACATTCCCCGCCGCATCGAATATCGGAGCCGCCACCGCGCTCACGCCCTGCAGGAGCCAATTCCGCACCCAGGTGCAACGTTCGCTGCGGTAGCCCTCCAGCATGGCGTCTACAGCGCGCCGATCGGGGAACTGACGTCTCTGCTCGTCGGTTGCAGCCTGCAGCTCACGCGCGATGAGCGAATCGATCAGCTCGGACTTGTGGAAAGCCGCAAAAGCCAGTCCTGTCGCCGAACGGAGCATGGGGACGATCGAGCCCACCCGCGCATTGATGACGATCGCCTGCGTCGGCTCATCCCAGTGAACGATGACCGGGCCGTGATCGCTCATCACGGCCACAAAGCAACTCACATTCAGCTTCTCGACCAGTTCTGCCGTGGCGGTTGCCGCGAGGCTCAGCGCTCCCGACTGGCGCTGAGCTGCGAGTCCCAGCAGGATGGCCTCACTGCCGAGCATGTAGCGCCCACGTGCAAGGTCCTGCTCCACGAATCCCGCGCTCATGAGGCTTGACAGATAGCGGTGCACCTTGGCTGGGTGTTCTCCGACATGTGCGGCGAGTGCGCTGATCGTCGCGCCCCCCCCTAGCTGACCAAGGGCCCTCAACACGATCAGACCGGTTTCCGCCGACTGGACTTTCTGTCCGCGGCGACCGGATGAAGGTTGGGTCTCGACCGGCGCCGACGCGACCTCGGAATGTGGCAAGACTGCCATCGCTTTCTTGGATTTCGTCATCGTGCGAGAGCTTACACGAGCCGTTTTTACGCGACGCCGCAGTTGCACAACCGTTTCGCGGCTCGAAAACATAGGGTTTCCACTGTAGCACGTGGTCTTGCCCACTGATCACAATCGCCTTCGTCAAGAAATCGTAAATTACTTACGGTATTCATAAAGTGAGGTGCAACGTCATGTTTCTCAAAAATGCTTGGTATATCGCGGCGTGGTCGCATGAAATCGGCCGCAATCTGACACAGCGCTGGATTGCAGGTGAGCCGATCGTCCTGTTCCGCAAGGAAGCCGGTGAAGTCGTGGCCCTGGAGGACCGCTGCCCCCATCGCCGCGCAGCGCTTTCGATGGGCAAGCTCATTGGCGACACCGTGCAGTGCGGCTATCACGGCGTGCAACTCGACTGCTCGGGCAGCTGCGTTCGCATCCCCGGCCAGACGGTCATTCCGCCCTCGATGCGCACGCGTGCCTACCCCATTGCGGAAAAGTGGCAGTGGGTCTGGGTCTGGATGGGCGACCCTGCCGCGGCCGACGAAGCCCTGATCCCGGATTTTCGATGGAACGACGAGCCCGGCTGGGTCAGTACCGGCGGCACCATCGAAGTCAAGGCCAATTACCAGCTCCTCACCGACAACCTGCTGGACCTGACGCACGAGACCTACGTCCACGCCAAGACAATCGGCAACAACGCGATCGTCGAATGGCCGATGACCCATCGCACGGAGGGCAACGAGGTCCATGTCCAGCGCATCATGCGGGACACCGCGCCGCCCCCGCTGTTCGCCAAGGTGCGTGGCACCGACGAGAACATCGATCGCTGGCAGACGATCCGCTTCCAGGTTCCGGCCAACGTTTCCATCGATGCACGTGGCTACCCGGCAGGAAGCGAAGAGCTGGACAAGGCGATGCGCTGGTTCTCGATCAACTCCATCACGCCGGTCGACGACAAGAACTGCCGCTACTACTGGACGATCACGCGCTGCTTTGCCCAAGAGGACGAAGCGCTCACAAAGCTGATCCACGAATCACTCTATGCAACCTTCATGGAAGACGTGGTGCTCATCGAGCAGCAGCAGTTGATGATTCAGACCGACCGTGCCGACCGTCAGGAGATCGGCGTGAGAGCCGATGCCGGCTCCGTCGCCGCCCGGCGCGTCCTTGACCGTCTGATCCGTTCCGAGATGCCTGCCGAGTCAGCAGCGTAGAGGTCCCCGCGCTCGCTCGCGCCATGAAAGCAGGCATGGCGCCCCTGCCCCCCCCCAACCCACGCGATACGAAAAAGGAGACATATGACGGGCACATCGTTGATCAAGCTCGCCGCAGCCGCCACATTGGCGATCGGCATGGCGGCCCACGCCCAAGAAGTGCGCATCGGGCTTCTCACAACCCTGACCGGGCCACTCGCCCCGCTGGGCCAGCATGTGCGCGACGCCTTCAATCTGGCTGTCGAAGAGGAGGGGGGGAAACTGGGCGGCGTTCCCGTCAAGGTCATCGTCGAAGACGACCAGTTGAGACCGGACGTCGCGGTGCAACTAGCCACGAAACTGGCCGAGCGCGACAAGATCCAGATCCTCACCGGCGTGATCTTCTCCAACGTGGCAATGGCGGTGCTCAAGCCTGCCGTCGAGAACAAGGTTTTCTTCGTGAGCCCCAACGCGGGCCCCTCCCAGCTGGCAGGCAAACAGTGCTCCCCTTGGTTCTATGCGACTGCCTGGCAGAACGACCAGCCGCACGAAGCGATGGGCGCGCACCTGCAGGCCGCAGGTGTGAAGAAGGTCTACCTAGTGGCGCCCAATTACAACGCAGGCAAGGAGGCCCTGCGCGGCTTCAAGTCGGCCTACAAGGGAACGGTCGTCGGCGAGTCCTATCCCGGCATGAACCAGCTCGACTTCGCGGCCGAGATATCCCAGATCCGTGCGGCCAAGCCGGATGCGGTCTACGTCTTCCTGTCGGGCGGCATGGGCGTGAATTTCTCAAAGCAGTATGCGCAGGCCAAGCTGGTCGGCGAAATTCCGATGTACTCGGCATTCACGATCGATGCGATCACTTTGCCTGCTATCGGCGAAGCGGCCGTGGGCACCTTCCAAAGCAATCTGTGGAATGCCGACCTCAAGCTGCCGGCCAATGTGGCCTTCGTGGCGGCGTTCCAGAAAAAGTACGGCTACCTGCCCTCGAACTATGCGGCGCAATCCTATGACTCCGCTCGATTGATCGGCGCGGCGCTCAAGCAAGCGGGCGGACAGCTCGAAGACAAGCGCGCATTCGGCAACGCGCTGCGCACGGCGAAGTTGGAGTCGGTGCGGGGGCCTTTCGCGTTCAACTCCAACAACTTCCCGATCGGCAATTTCTACCTCCTGGAGACCGTCAAACGTGCGGACGGTACCGTCGAACAGGTCACTCGCAAGACCATCCTGAGCAACGCCAAAGACAGCTACTTCGGCGAATGCCGCATGGCTGCACTCTGATGAGTTCAGGCAGACCGTCCATGTCCCCCACCCTGTTCTTCGAGCAAATGCTCAACGGCCTCCAGCTCGGGATGATGCTCTTCCTGATGGCCTCCGGACTCACGCTCGTCGTGGGCATCATGAACTTCATCAACCTGGCGCATGGCACGCTCTACATGATCGGCGCCTTCTTTGCAGTGACGGTCCAGCTGCTCACGGGCAACTACCTGCTGGCCCTGATTGCGGGCATAGCCGGCACCGCCGTCGTCGGGCTGGCAATCGAATGGCTCATTGCACAGCGGCTCTATGAACGGGACCATCTCGACCAGGTGCTGTGCACGTTCGGGATCATCCTGTTTCTCAACGAGCTGGCCCGCGTGATCTGGGGTGCTGCGCCGCTGCGCATGGATGTGCCCGCTTTCCTGGATGGTTCGGTCGATCTCGCCGGCATCTCCTATCCTACGTACCGGTTGATGATCATCGCGGTCAGCGCGCTTGTCGCGCTGGGCCTGCACCTGGTGATCACCCGCACGCGTCTGGGCATGCTGATCCGCGCCGGCGCCGCGGACCGGCTGATGATCGTCGGACTCGGTGTCAACATCCAGTTCCTGTACGCACTGGTATTTGCAGCCGGCGCTGCGCTGGCTGCCCTGGCGGGAATTCTAGCCGCGCCAATCTATACGGTGCAGACCGGGATGGGCGACCACATCCTGATTCTCACGCTGGTGGTGATCGTGATCGGAGGTATCGGTTCGGTGCACGGCGCGCTGATCGCCTCGCTGCTCGTGGGCGTCATCGACACCGTTGGTCGTGTGACCCTCCCCCCCGGGTTCGGCAACATCCTGATCTACGTCCCCATGGCGATGATCCTTTTCTGGCGGCCCCGCGGGCTGTTCCCTGCCCATGGCTGAAACGATCGTCTCCGTGGCATCCGATGTGGCTCCGGCTCGCGCCGGCCGTCGGCACAGCACCCGACTGCTCGCTGGCTTGTTCCTGGTTGCGCTGCTTGCCTGCGTTCCTCTCGCGGCGCAAGCTCTTGGCGACACCTTCTACGTGAGGGTCGTCACACGCATGATGATTTTTGCCATCATGGCGCTCAGTCTGGACCTCGTGCTGGGGTTTGGCGGAATGGTCTGCTTTGGACATGCCATGTTCGTAGGCGCCGCTGCCTATGTCGTCGGCATCTTCGCGATCCATGCGTCATCCGGCGAAGCGCTTTCGGTTGCGGGAATTTCTATCCCGGGGAGTACCAACGCGTTCGTGGTGTGGCCCGTCGCCATCGCCGTGTCTGCATTGCTGGCCCTCGTCATCGGCGCCATCGCACTGCGCACCAGCGGTCTCTACTTCATCATGATTACGCTGGCATTCGCACAGATGCTGTATTTCGTTGCCGCTTCTGCCCCTGCCTACGGTGGCGCCGACGGACTGACGCTGGACGTGGCACCGACACTGGGACCGATCGATACCGGTAATCGTCAGCAGCTGTACTGGGTGGTGCTGACCGCGCTCGTCGCTTCCTACCTTCTTTGCCGACGTATCGTCGACTCCCGTTTCGGCCTGGTGTTGCGCGCCAGCCGCTCCAACGCGATCCGCCTCTCGGCCGTCGGGGTGCCCCCCTATCGGTACCGCCTTGCGACGTTCGTCATCGCGGGAGCCTTGGCCGGCCTCGCCGGGGTGCTCCTTGCGAGCAGCCAGTCGTTCGTCAGTCCGGCAGACATGGCGTGGTCTCGCTCGGGGGAACTGATCGTGATGGTGGTGCTGGGCGGTATGGCCACGCTCTACGGGCCGGTTGCAGGCGCTTTCTTCTACCTTTTCGCGGAGTTCGCTCTTGGCCATGTCACCGAACACTGGCAGCTGGTGATGGGTCCGCTGGTGATCCTGATCGTGCTGTTCGGCAAAGGGGGCCTGGCAGGCCTGCTGAAGTCGAGAAGCAATGGAGTGGGGCGATGAAAAAGCCGCTGCTTCAGGTCCAGGGGCTGGTGAAGTTGTTCGGTGGGATCAGGGCCACCGACGACCTTCATCTCGAGGTCGGGGAAGGTGAGCTCCACGCGTTGATCGGTCCCAACGGTGCCGGCAAGACGACGTTGATTGCCCAGTTGTCCGGCATGCTCGAGCCGACCGAGGGCCGTATTTTCTTCGGTGGCGAAGACGTGACAAGACTGGATTGCGTGCAGCGCGTGCGTCGAGGCATGGCCCGCTCTTTCCAGATCACCTCCTTGTGGCCGGCGCTGTCCCTGCTCGAAAACGTGATCATCGCGCTGCAGGCGCGCACCGAGGGACATGCGTTCCGTTTTTGGGATCGCGCGAGCGATGTGCCGTCGCTGCGACAGAAAGCCACGGAATGGCTGGAACGCGTCGGGCTCGGCGCCAAAGCGGATCGCCTCGCGCAGGCACTGTCGCATGGCGAGCGGCGTCAGCTCGAGCTGGCGGTGACGCTGGCGACAGGACCCCGTCTGCTGCTGCTGGACGAACCGATGGCAGGTATGGGCATCGAAGACAGCCACCGCATGGTCGCGCTCCTGCAGGAACTGCGCCTTCAATACACGATCCTGCTGGTGGAGCACGACATGGACGCCGTGTTCGCGCTGGCGGATCGCATCAGCGTGCTTGTCTACGGCCACTGCGTGGCCACAGGGACACCCGACGAGATTCGCGCCGATCCGCAAGTGCGCGCCGCCTACTTGGGCGAGGAGGCCTGATGCTGTCCATCCGAAACCTTCATGCTTCCTATGGCCTGAGCGATGTACTGTTCGGCGTCGACCTCGATGTCGGCGAGGGCGAGGTGGTCGCCCTTCTCGGACGCAACGGCATGGGAAAGACCACGACCGTCATGTCGACCCTCGGCCTGATGCCTTCGCAAGGTGACGTCACCTTGCGAGGGGAGCGAGTAGACCGCCTGAAGCCCTTCAGGATCGCACGCGCCGGTATCGGCCTCGTGCCCGAAGGACGCCGGATCTTTCCCAACCTCACCGTCAGGGAGAACTTGGTCGCGACGGCCGAGAACAGACGAGGTGCTTCCAGTCCCTGGACGCTGAAGACCGTGGTCGACCTGTTTCCACGGCTCGGAGAGCGCATGGGCAATTATGGCAACCGTCTGTCGGGTGGCGAACAGCAGATGGTGGCCATTGCGCGCGCGCTTCTGACCAACCCGCAGGTACTGATCCTCGATGAAGCGACGGAGGGTCTGGCGCCCCTCGTCAGGCTGGAGATCTGGCAGTGCCTGCGCCGGCTCAAGTCGCTGGGGCAGTCGATTCTCGTGATCGACAAGAACATCGCAAACCTGCTGGAGGTCGCGGATCGCCATTACGTGCTCGAAAAGGGGCGCGTGGTGTGGACCGGAACGTCCGGCCAGCTGACTGCCGATCCCGAAGCGCAGCATCGATACCTGGGGGTCTGAAATCATGAAAGACATCGAACTTGTCGTCGACAGGGTTTGCAACGAAACCGCCCGGGTACGCAGCTTCGTGTTCCGTCGGTCTGACGGTGGACTCCTGCCTTTGTTCGAAGCCGGTGCGCATGTCGAAGTGACTGTTACCGGCGGCGATGGCCAGCAACTGGCACGCTGCTATTCGCTGTGCAGCCAACCGGGCACCCGCGACACGTGGAGGCTCGGAGTGCTGCGTGAAGCCGCCGGGCGCGGCGGTTCGGATGCAGTCCACCGCTCCTGGCTACCCGGCACGCTTGTGCGCTTCAGCGAGCCCAAGAATCACTTCCCTCTGGCCCGCGGACCCCTGGCTCCCGGCGCCCAGCATGTGCTGGTCGCGGGTGGCATCGGGATCACCCCGCTGCTGGCCATGGCGCGCGCCCTGCAGGTCTCGGGCGAGGACTGGACGCTGCACTATTGCGCCCGCAACCTGGAAGATGCCGCCTTTGTGCAGGAACTCCGGGAACTGGCACAGCAGCGGCTGCACCTCCACCTGGACAACGGCGATCCAGCGCGCGGACTCGATGTGCCGGCGTTGATTGCCGCATCGCGTCCTGGCAGCCATGTCTATGTCTGTGGGCCACGCGGACTCAACGAAGCGGTGATCGCCGCAGCGAACGTCGCTGGCTGGGAGCGCGATCGCATTCATCACGAGTTCTTCACGGCGGCTGCACCTGCCGCCGGCGACGGCAGCTTTCCCGTTCGCCTGCAGGCGAGCGGATTGACGGTGAACGTCGGGGCGGACGAATCGGTACTCGACGCGCTCATCCGGGAAAACATCCAGCCCCTCTATGACTGCAAACGCGGCGAGTGCGGCCTCTGCGCTGTATCGGTCGTCAGCGGGGACATCGATCACCGGGACTACGTATTGAGCGATGCCGACCGCACGGCGAGGCGCCAGATGTGTATCTGCGTTTCCCGCGTTCGCAGTGGCGAGCTGGTGCTGGACCTCTGAAATCAAAAAAGACGGAAAAACTCAATGGAAAAGCATACAAACTTGCGCGACGAACGCCTGTGGCGCGAACGAGCCCTGATCGACGGCGAATGGGTGGCATCGGAAGGCGACGTCAGTTTCGATGTGAACGATCCCGCCACCGGGCAGCGCATTGCCCGCGTGGCTCGGTGTGGCGGACGCGAAACCGAGCTGGCCGTGCTTGCGGCACGCCGGGCCTTCCCGGCGTGGGCTGCCCGCACCGCGCGGGAGCGGGCCGAACCGCTCAAGCGTTGGGCCGCCCTGATCCTCGAGAATGTCGAAGATCTCGCCGTCATCCTGACTGCGGAG
>LNAP01001393.1_pt1 | contig 25682 bp, 21 predicted proteins | sample 602601 | NCBI WGS metagenome assembly LNAP01 (sample SAMN02440304, study PRJNA202911) | soil metagenome | biome: Subtropical and temperate rainforests or woodlands; isolation source: soil samples (1 kg each in a 20% v/v slurry with milli Q water) were... ...
CCTACTTCGCAAATGAGGTTCTCGAAAAAGCTTTTGATGGCAGCCATTCGTCCATAGGATTTCACTTCCGAGACAAGCGTGGCCGTCACATTCCCTTTACCTGAGTTGTGCGCCATCACGAATGCATCGGTCGTGAAGTATTCCTGCCGAGCATCTGTGTCCTGCCCGTCTTTCAGGATGAAGTTTCCCATCTCGACGTTCAGGTGCTCCATGAAGCATCTGCCGACGAAACCGTCCTTTTTTACGATACCGCCAGCCGCCAGGGACTCGCTGTTGAGCAGGTGCCTGGCATTCTCGATTCCGCCTGTCGCCAGAATGAATCGTTTTGCCGTAACTCGCTCTCGATGTAACTGGTAGTCCGAGACGACTATCGTTGCGATGCGGCCGGTCTTGCTGTCGAACTCAAGATCGACGCAATTGCAATGGATGAAAACATCCAGCCCCTCGGTCTCATTAAGTTCCTTGGCATATTTTTGTGCAAATCGCGTCGGCGGGCTAAGCAGGAAACGATCCGCTTCAAAGTCGGTACCGTCCAGACTTGCATTGATCGCCTTGAATCCGGAGTGCGGCGCAAGATCAACAATATCCATGGCCGCCGACAAATTGCGCTCGATCTCGGAAAAGGCGATGGGCCAACCCGGCACGGGACCCGGAGGTCCTACGGTAAAGTCCGACTTTTCGAATGGGCGGCATCGCCCGGCCCAGTGATTGGAGGTCCCACCGAGGTAACGCAGGCGGGTTTCATGGGCGTACATCTCGAGGCCTGAAGATGAAATCTTATAAAGGTCCTGCGAAGTCGACGAATACTCGTGCCCTCCACCCTCGACAAGCAACACACGTCGACCATTACCAGCTAAACGCAAGGCCAGCGTAATGCCGGCGGGGCCCCCACCGATGATGCAGAGGTCATAGTGATCGCGGAGTTCTTTCTGCGATTGGTAGTCTTTGATCATGCTGGCGTTTGCCGAAAATGCTGGGCAGGCAGCACCCATCCGTTGATTACAACAAACTCGGATTTAACAGCAGACGGCCGGGCAACGGCTTTGGAAAATCCGAACATGAGTCCTCCGATACTCAATAGAACAGAAGCCTGGAGAAAGCTTCTGCGTCCCATCACAGAGGTATTCAAATCAGCTTCTCTCATGATTCAAAGCTCCACGACATCGAGATTGCGTTGAAAATTCCAACTACACATCAAGGCCACATACTTTGGCGACGGCCATCAATACCTCAATGGCGACGCTGTGCCACAGCTTTGAAAACTTGAGAGAAACAGATCAGATCAAAGCCATTTAAAAAGATCCGTCAATAACTCCCCACACAAAGCCCCCACCGCGAGCATGGGCAGCACTATCAATTCACGCTTGAGGCTGAATAGCCCCAGACGATAATTGACGTAAAAAACCAGGATAAGCGTAGGAAACGTGTACAGGGCTGCGCCCCAAATCGCATAGTCGACCCCGCCAATCGCCAACAGCAGAGGCAGCAGCACCCACAACGAGACGGCGCGAATAATGTTATCCATGGCCTGGTACTTGGTCAGTCCCAAGGCAATCCAGACCTGATTCGCCAACAGGTAGCGCATTGTGAAAAAAGAGAGTGAAAGAATGGCCATCATGTTGCCGGCCTGAGCGTAACGCTCATCGTACAAGATGCCGATGAGCAGTGGACTGCCGGTCAGGAACAGTCCACAGAGAAACAGGCAGGCAAGATCGAGCATCAATTTCAAGCGGTAATACAAAGCGTGGAGCCGTACGGTGTCATTAGTTCTTGAGGCCTCACTGAAGGCCGGCAAGGCCACGGCCCCGACGATCTTTTGCAACGCAAGCTGAACAGCGCCCAGAATCAGCACGGCAATGGAGTAAACGCCCAGTTCGCTGGCCGTCATGCTGCCGCCGAACCAGACGCGATCACCGTACATGGCCAATACGCCCACCGCTGACGACAACAGAATCCAACGGCCGAAACCGACTAATTCATTGAGCGCAGCACGCTCCCACCGTAGACGGTTGGAAGGGCCTTCAAACCAGAAATGCCCCAGCAGCGTGCTGACCATCGACTGGACCAGACCTGCAATCACCAGCGACCAGATGGACCTGGTGAAGTAACCGATACCCAGCATGACCAACAGCCCGACGACCTGAGAACCAAACTCGGTGAGTACCACTTTCTTTTGCTGGAAAGTGCGCACTGCCAGGTCCATTTTGGTCGACTGAAAACCAACAATGATTGCCGAGAAACTGGTCACGGCCAACACCAACGGCAACTCGGGGGCGGCGTAGGTGGAATTGGGCGCCCACAAATTAATGGTCTGTGCATACCAGGCGAGGGCCGCAAGAAGAAGTGTTGAAGCAAAAAGGATAAAGCCGCGCACGATCTGCACGGTCCAGATGGTATTGAGAAACACCGGATCGTCGCCACGTGGGCTCTGGATGATGTTCTGGCGCAAGCCGGCATCGGAAAGCATGTGCAGAACCAGAGAAACGGTTATGGCGATCATCATGATGCCGAACATCTCCGGCATCAGCAGACGGGCCATTATCAGGTTGCCGCCCAAGCGAAAGGCTTGAGAGGTAACCAGCGCCCCGAAATTCCATGCGCCGGCAGAGATCGCTCGCTTACGAAGGCCCAACACTGGCGAATCGACTAACGACATAACATCATCCCCGGACTCAATGGCTCAAAACGAACTATAGTCGCGTTTAGCCATTCCACTAGCCGTCGATCAACAATCAATAAGTGCAATCATCCATGCCTGAGCACTTCCGAGCGTTAGTAGTCATTCTGGTCCTCACCGGCATCGTTTTTGCCATGGCACGTCGACCAGCAGCAGACCTGATTTCCGACCGTAATTTCACTCGTCGGCGCAACTTGTGGTTCGTATTGACGCTATTGGCATTTGTTTCGCACAGTTTCTGGGTGTACGCAGGCATTGCCACGATCGTTTTGACCTTCGCACGAAGTCGCGAACGCAATCCGATGGCGCTATTTTTTCTTCTGCTGTTTCTCATCCCGCCGGCCACGGCGGAGATTCCGGGCTTCGGCCTGGTCAACTATTTTTTTTCCCTCAACCATATTCGTGTGCTGGCACTGTGCGTGTTGCTTCCGGCTTTTTTCACTTTGCGCAGGCGCGCCGACACGGTCTCTTTCGGGCGCACCTGGCCTGACAGACTGTTAGCCGCCTACCTCCTGCTGACGAGTCTGCTTTTCCTGCGCGAAACCACCGTCACCGACACCTTGCGCCAAATGCTTTACCTGTTCATCGAAGTTTTTTTGCCTTACTACGTTGCCAGCCGGGCGCTGAAAAACCTCAGCGACTTCAAGGACGCTTTGCTCGGTTTTGTACTCGCCGCCATGGTGCTGTCGCTTATAGGTCTCTTCGAATATGCCAAGCACTGGCAGCTGTATAGCGCGGTTGTTACCGCCATGGGCATGCAATGGGATCCTGGCTACTTGAGTCGCGGTGGCTCACTACGTGCCAGCGCCACTACCGGCCAGGCCATTGCCCTGGGCTTCGTCATCAGTGTGTCCATCGGCTTTTACCTGTACTTGCAGGAGGAAGTACGTAGCAAATTACAGCGCACCCTCGGCGCACTGTTGCTAGCCGGTGGTCTGTTCGCACCGCTGTCGCGTGGCCCCTGGATTGGTGCAGCCGTCATTATCGTCGTGTTCATCGGCACTGGCCGCAAAGCGATCAAACGCCTGACGCTGCTGGCGGTCGCCGGGATCCTCGCACTTCCCTTGCTGGCCATCGTGCCGGGCGGGCAAAAAGTGCTTGATCTGCTACCGTTTATCGGCACGGTGGAAGTCGAAAACATCACCTATCGGCAGCGCTTGATTGATAACGCCGTGATCGTTATCCAGCGCAACCCTTGGCTGGGCTCTTTCAATTTCCGCAGCACACCGGAAATGCAGTCCATGATTCAAGGCCAGGGAATCATCGATATCGTGAATACCTATATCGGCATAGCGCTGTCGTTCGGCTTGATTGGCTTGACACTTTTCGTGGTTTTTTTCGTCAGTGTCCTGCAGGGCCTGCGCAAGGGGATTCGTTCTTTCCCCAAAGAAGACGATGAGGCACGCCGACTCGGACGTGCACTGCTGGCGACACTGGCCGGGATCCTGATCACCATCGTCACCGTTAGCAGTATTACGGTAATCCCCGTGGTGTATTGGTCGGTGGCTGGACTGTGCGTGGCCTACGCTCAGATGGCACGCAGGCTCAAGAACACCTCGACGGCCGTTGCGGCGAGTGCCCACCTCCAACTCAGGTAGCCCCCATGATCCAGTTGTCTCGCCGCCCTCAAATACTGCTCCTGCTGCTTTTTGCCATTTGGCCGCTTGGCACCTGGGCATCGGACTGGGTCGTCAGTGTGGATGAGCGCAACGGCCTGCCAATGCTGGAGCGTGGTGGCAGTCCGGTGTTCGTTACGACATTCTCGTTTTTTGGACCCAGCTGGGGCTGGACGTATTTGCACCCTGAATTCAAGGTAAACACCCCTTATCGATACTCCTTCGCGGGTAAAAACAAAGCGCTGGATTTCGACTTGACTGCTCAGATTCAGAAGCAAGGCGAGCAAAAGCTGACCTGGAACTTTGTACTGGATGCACGCAGTGGGAAGTCGGGCCTTTCAGGTGGTGGCATCGTCTTCACATTCGACCCCGCTCTGTTCGCTGGAGAAATGGGCGAGCCCACTTTGCTACCCGACAACCGCGGCTGGACCTGGGGCAATGCACAAGGGCGGCGCATCGAAATGCGCTTCGAGCCCGCACTGGAGAGCGTGTACTTTGAACCGGGCAGCAAATCCGAGGTGCGTGCTTTTCTCTACAAGAACACGCTCAAACGTGGCCGCCAGGATTTCACGGCTACCTTGAGCGTTTCTGGTGATGTGACGGTCGGCCCAACCACAACCGAGCGCTTCGGGCTGTCGGACCCCAAGAGCTGGCCGACCGACAAGCTCGACTGGAAAACCTCGCCAGTCGACCTGTCCTTTCTCAACGCTCAGGAAAAACCAGCCGGCAAGCGCGGCTTCATCAAAGCCTCCGGTGAGCAACTGCAATTTGCCGACAACACTGTGGCGCGTTTCTGGGGCACCAACCTTTCGGCCTACTCGCTGTTCCTCACGTCAGACGATGCCATCAAGCTACAGGCCAAACGCCTGTCAGCACTGGGCTTCAATCTTGTACGACTGCACCACCATGACTCGCCATGGGTCTTCCCGAACATCTTTGGCGACGGCAGGATCACGCGCAGCACCCAGCAACTAAGCCCGGAATCGCTGAAAAAGATCGACTGGTGGATCAAGTGCCTGAAAGACGAAGGCATTTATGTCTGGCTCGATCTGCACGTCCAGCGCGTCTTTACTGAAAAAGACAACATTTATGGCTTCGATGAATTGCCAAAAGAAGAACAGAACTACACCTATCTCAAGGGCTATTCCTATGTGAATCTCACCATTCAGAAAGCCATGAAGCGCTTTACCGAAGACTACCTGACCCATGTAAACAGCTATACCGGTCTCGCCTACAAAGATGACCCGGCGATTGCCGCCGTACTGATTACCAACGAAAACGACGTCACCAACCACTTTGGCAATGCCCTGCTGCCAGACAAGAATTTACCGAAACACAACCGCATCTATATGGCCGAGGCCGAGGCTTTTGCCAAACAGCACAACCTGTCCGCAAACCAGACCTGGCGCTCCTGGGAGCCAGGCCCCTCCAAGATGTTCCTTAACGATCTGGAACGACGTTTCAACGTCGACATGATTCAACACTTGCGTGGTATAGGCGTGAAGGTCCCCATCGCCACGACCAGTAGCTGGGGTCGCAATGGCCTGAACTCCCTGCCGGCCCTTACCGCCGGGGACGTCATCGATGTCCATAGCTACGGGGGTTCGGGACAGATAGAGAAAAATCCGCACTACAGCGAAAGCATAGTGAACTGGATTGCCGCCGGCCAGGTCGTCGGCAAACCCTTGACCGTTACCGAGTGGAACAATGAGCCCTTCCCGACAGCAGACCGTCACTCGCTGCCACTCTATATCGCCGGCACCGCCAGCCACCAAGGCTGGGATGCACTGATGCAATATGCCTATAGCCAGGAGCCAATGGGCGGCAACGGGATGAGTGCCAATAACTGGCATGCCTATAACGACCCTGCAATGCTGGCCACCCTGCCCGCCGCCGCTTTGCTTTATCGCCGTGCAGACGTTCGCGGAGCAACGACGACCTACGTCTTCGCTCCGACGCCAGGCACTCTTTTCAATCAAATGATCACACCGGCCAGCTCTGCTTTCCTGCGTACAGCCATGGAGAAAGGCAAGCTGGAAATCGCGATGCCACAGACACCGGAATTGCCATGGTTGCAACCGAGCGTTATCCCAAGCAATGCACAGGAATTTCATGATCCTGACCAGTCGCTGCTGGACGCCAACACCAGCGAGTCCACGACCGACACCGGTGAGCTAAAGCGCAACTGGAAACAAGGCGTCTACACCATCAATACGCCGCGCACCCAGGCTGCGACCGGCTGGATCGGCGGCGAGTCGATCAGCCTTGGCAACATCAAGATTCAAGTGAAGACTGCCAACGCCAGTGTGGCGGTGCAAAGCCTGGACGACTCACCTTTGGGTCAATCGCAGGATTTAATGATTTCGTTGGGCTCCCGTGCCATCCCCCAAGACGGCGACAAAATACCTTTTTACGTGGAGCCCCTCGAGGGCACGTTAACCATTCAGGCGCCGCAAGGTTTGACACTGTTTACCCACGGTATTCTGCGGCAAATGAAGAAACTGCCTGCGACCTACCTCGATGGCCGCTACACAATCAAGCTCGACGGCTTACAGGCCTCAAACTGGTTGTTCTTGAAAAAGGACGTCACGCCAGCACAACCTTAGGCGCCGTAACCGGCCTCAACCTGAGAACAACGCCTTGCGGCGTTGTTCAACGAGGGGTATTTAAAGAGCGTCAAAATCAAACGATGGAACATAGCCTGCGCCGAGTAAATGCGGACATTTCGACGAAACGAAATCATCACTTGATAAATCATCCGAACTTTTATACCTGTTCGTAAAAACCCCGGTGATATTTAAAAGCGTATGGGGCAAGGACGATATGCTTATTTTCTGACTTTCTCTTTCCTTCAGCTTTAAAAATTTGAGCGATTGCTGGTTTGAAACATTCTCGGACGCCCAGATAAACGCCGAAACCGGAAGATCATATTTATTGCCAATCCCGTGACCCAACAACCCTCGACTGTCATCCATCATGTTTTCGCCATGATCTGATGAGTAAAACAAGACGGATGGTTTTTTGCTCGACTTCAACTGATCAATAATCGTACTCAACAACCAGTCTGTATACAAAATACTATTATCATATTCTGCAGTGATCTTGTCTTTGAAGCTGCTTGTTGCCGGCTTGAATTGATCGAAGCTTTCCGGGTATCGGCGTGAATACTCGAAATGGCTTCCCTTGACATGAATGAATATGGCTTTCTTTTCCGTTTCGTTTTTATTGAGTATTTTTTCATATTCCGACATCAACGCCCCATCATAACTTCTCTCAAAGTATTGACGGTATTGTGCCTCGGCGGCTATTTGTGGAATTATTCCGCCAAAACTATCAACCTCCTGCACTGACAACCAATAGGTCATGTACCCGGCCGCCCGATATATACTCACCAACGATTTCGTTGACGCAATGGAGTCCCAATCCGATATAGGCTCAAGGCTCAGCATTGAAGGCACGGCGAACGAGGTGTATGGGGCTGTCGTACAGATCTGATTAAACTTGAAAATGCCCGCCTGCTTACCAAGATTCGGAGTTGTGTCCTTGTCATAACCGTAGAGGGACCAGTTGTGCGGCCGCGATGACTCACCGATTACAAAAACAATGGTTTCTATAGTTGACTGATCCGATAGGCTGGTTATTTTTACGTCAGATTCCCGACGACGTTTGATGAGCTTCTCCGTCCCAAAATACAAGTTTGCAGTAAGGGTAATTTGCGACAAATAACCTACTGGCGTGCTTTGATCTTTTGCAAGGAGATCCATGACTGCAGACTTCCCGAAAGAGTTAAGCTGAACGGTTTTATAAAAATACGCCCCATACCCTGCGATCAAGGCGCTAATAGCCAAAACAAAAACACCTTTGCTCTTATATAATTTGCGTTTATGCAGGCCTATTAATCCAGCCCCATAGCACAGTATGAAAATCATCAAAACGATACTGATGGGTCGCCAATAGGTCGGCAGGAATTCGCTTGCTTCCTGGAAGTTCGTCAAGCCAATAAACAGATAGGCAGCCGTTAATCTTGAGTTGAAGTTCAAAACCAAAAATAGATCAATAGCTGCTACCAAATAGAATGGCAGTAGAATGAGGTGAACCTTGAATTGATTGGAGGAAATAAATCTGATTGCCAAAAGCCACAACACCGACATGCCAAGGGTGTAAAAGACTAACAAATCAATTTTAGAGTACTGATAGCTTGTCAGCGTTCTAACCACCAAGGGTGAAAGCAAATATGACCACAACACTAAATTTGGCCATTCTGCTTTTAATATTTTTAATAAACCATCGATAATTTTGGCAGAATTTTTCATTGGTAATTATTCCCGCAGGATGCCCATATGCCTCCTCAGAGGGTAGCTCCAATTGGCGTACTCGCTGCATCACGTTCAAAAATACTCCCTCGTTTGGTGCTCCAGACGTAGCGAGCTGCAAGGTTTGGCGCTGTGCATCCTTGGCATGCAGGAGCAAATGAAGAAGCTGTTTGCGACCTGCCTTGATTGCCGCTATACAATCATTTGAGCTCACAGCAAAGCGCCCAGGAAATCGGAGATCAGGATGAAATTTTTGGTGGTGGGTGGCGCGGGTTATATTGGCTCGCACATGGTGAAGCAGCTACTGAGCGCAGGTCACGATCTTGTGGTGGCAGACAATTTCTCAACGGGTTATCGCAGCGCGTTGAGAGGCGGGACATTGGTCGAACTGGACATAGCCGACGAACAGGCACTGGACACCCTGTTTGCGGGACACCACTTTGATGCCGTGTTCCACTTCGCCTCCTTTATACAGGTGGGCGAATCTGTCGCTGAACCTGCCAAGTATTATAAAAACAACTTCACCGCCACCCTGACGCTGCTCCAGGCGATGGTTCGCGCCGGGGTTAAAAACTTCATTTTTTCCTCTACCGCCGCAGTCTACGGTGACCCGGTGTATGTACCGATAGACGAAGAGCATCCCAAGGCAGCGATCAACCCTTATGGGCGCAGCAAGTGGATGGTGGAGCAGATGCTAGAAGATTTCGATCGTGCATACGGGCTGAAATCTGTCTGCCTGCGCTACTTCAACGCCGCCGGAGCAGACCCTGAAGGACAGTTAGGTGAACGCCATGAACCGGAAACCCACCTGCTGCCCCTGATCCTGCAAGCAGCCTCGGGACGGCGCGCAACCATCACCGTCTACGGCTGTGATTACGACACACCTGACGGTACTTGCATCCGCGACTACGTCCACGTTGTCGACCTCGTTGCCGCTCACGCGCTTGCCTTGGATTATCTGCTGGCAGGCGGTGCAAGCACGGCGTTCAACCTCGGTAACGGTCAAGGTTTCTCAGTACAGCAAGTGATCGATACCGCGCGCTACGTGACCGGCCAGGCTATATCTGTCAGCGCAGCGCCACGTCGCGCGGGCGATCCACCCCGCCTGGTGGCCGATCCCCGCAGGGCCAACACATTACTTGGCTGGCACCCGCAATTTGGCTCACTTGAACAGATAGTGGCGCATGCCTGGAGCTGGGAGCAGAAGTACCCTTGGCACTGAGCGTCGGCGCCAGCCGATAGCGCCGACCTCGTGCGGATGATGCTCTAGTAGTAAGAGCGGTTTTCAGGCTCGGCTTTGTTCAACACCGTGCCAATCAGGTTGGCGGTGCCAAGATGATGCAGACTTTCCTCGATCTCTTTCTTGCTGTTCAATCCATTAGCGACAACGAGCAGGACGCAGTCGAACCTGGGCAGGACGTTAATCACATCATCCGAACTCAACAACGGCGGCAAGTCGAAAATCACGATGCGTGAGTTGTAGCGCTCGCGCAGATCAGCAATCAAATGGCTCACTGCAGGCGATGACAACACTTCGGTGGAAAGAGGAATCGGCTCGCGCGTCGGCAGGACTACAAAGCGCGGCAAAGTCGGGTTGACCAGTACCTCTTGCAGTTCAGCTTCATCTGCCAACAATTCATTAAGCGATTTATCCATCGGCAGTCCCAGATATTCACCCACCTTCGGACGACGCAAGTCGAAGTCCACCAGCAACGCCGTCTTGGTGGTGTGATGCGCAATACTCATCGCCAGGTTTATAGCCAACACCGTCTTGCCTGCCTCCGGGGTCGGCGAGGTGATGGCGAGCGTGCGCCAACCATTTTCCTCCATGATTTTCAGCACTTGTGTACGCAGTAGATCGAATGCTCCGCCCACATTCGAATTTTTGTTGTAAGCCACAATTCGGTTGCGCTCAAGGTGACCCGGTCGCAAAGGTACAACCTTGGTTTGCACATAACTGAGCGCATTCAGACTTGTTGATTGCGCGGTCGGTGTCATGGCTTTTGACGAGGTCTGTTGCTCGGCTTTTTCGGTATCGGAATTGATTATTTCCATGGCTATATTCCTTATGCAAACCGGCCCAAAGCTTTAAATATCAGAAGATCCAGAGGCATATAGAGGAAGTGCAAGAGCACCAGAAAGATCGCGATTAATGCGACTCCACAGACGATCGATAGCATTCGCCACTTCCTGCGGCGTGCCAGTTCAGCCTTGGTGTGAATGTAAGGAATGGAGACCAGTACGCGTCTACCCAGCACGCTGGCCAAGGCCTGGGCACCGCGCACACGCTGACTCATCATCTCGAGGAGCATCACCAGCGCGCCAGCACCCACCGGGGCAAGCAAGAAACCCATGGCGACCACTTTTTTACGGTTTGGCCGTACCGGTTTTTCGGGCATCAGCGGCGATTCCAGAAGAACGAAACGCTCGGCTTTGTTCTCCTGCTCCAGGCTTTCTGAAATTTTCGCACTCATTTCCTTGGTGCGGATTTCTTCATATTTTTTACGAGCATTATCATGGTCACGCATCACCGTGACCAAGCCGCGCTCGATTTGCGGCGTCTCAATAATTTGTGCCTCGTATTCGGCTATTTTTCCGAGTATTTGCTGCTTTTGATCGGCCAGCGACTTGATCCGTGCTTCGGCTGCGGAGATCCGCGCCTGAGCCCTGGCAACGTCCAGATTGACCGAAGCTGATGCGCCAGCGCCTTTGCCGGCCTGAAGTGCAGCAATTTTGCGCTTGACGGCACGCACGTCGGGGTGGGCTTGCGTATACAGCGACTGCAAGCGGATGTACTCCGCTTTGAGGCTAGCCAGATCCTGTGGTTTATCAGCAGCCGTACCGAGTGCTCCAGGTCTTGTCGCTAGCCCGGCATTTGCGGCGGAAAGCTCCAACTCATTGAAGCGCAACTCCTCACGGGCAGTCTTGTAGTCACGGTCGATCTCCTTCAGCTCGGTTTCGGCGCGCGTCAACATGTTCATGCGCAGCTCTTGATGCTCGGGCAGCGCGTTGCTGTGTGCCTGCTTGAAGTCCGCCAGCCGATTCTCAAGGGTTTCCAGTTCCACCCTCAGTTTGTCCGCTTCCTGCGTCAGGAACTCTGTGGTTTCACTGGCGCGTTCGGTGCGCTGCTTGATGTTTTCATCCAGAAACAGCGTCACCAGCTCCTTGGCAACTTTGTTCGCAATCTCTGGCTGGCGGTGCTCAAAGGAAAGACGGAAAGCAATCGTCACCTCTCCGCGCCCCTTGACGGCAGCACTGACGAGGGAGACCACAATCGCATTGCGCATTTCTTCGATCTTCTCGGTAACGGTCAGTTGCCGACTTTGCGAAGCAAAAAGATTGTATTTGTTGATGATCCCTTCCAGATGCTCACGGGTCATCACGCGCTGGCGAATGACTTCGATACGCTCATCGGCAAAGGTATTGTTGTTGGCCGCCACCAGGTCTGGCGAAATCTGCTGAGACTCCACCAGTATCGTGCCGGATGACTCATAGGTAGGCGGGAGAGAGATTGCTACCGCTACGCAAACGCCGAGTATGACCACGAAACTCACGATCAACAGCAGGGCGTGGTGCTTGATGATAGCTAGGTAGTCGTTGAACGACATTTCGTATTCAGTGGCCATATTTCTCACACAGCTGAATGTCAGAGACCGGGATAACTATAAGTCAGCGTCAGCCCGACTACGTTTGCAGTGGCATCCGGCAAGCCATCTTGCTGGCGTTGTTTGTATGTGTAGGATAGGCGGGCAATCCAAAAAGGCGAGAGTTCTTGGCTAAACCAGGCACCGTAATTTTGCAGGGTATTAGGCGTCCGGCCTTTGGCGTCTTGCCAGGAAGCATCGAAACCGGTGCGTCGGGTCTCGTCGATGGCATAGCTCCATGAACCTCTCAGGGCATCAACCTCGACGAAACCACCGTCGCCACTGGCGAGCGTGCTGCGACTGGCATCGATGCTGGTATCAATACGCTCACCGGCATATTGCAGCAATAAACCGCCCTGGCCTTTTGGGCCGCTATCTGTGCCGGAGACTTGGTTGAGACCCACGTAAGCCGTCCCCCTTAGCCGCTCGGAGAATTGGACATTCAAGCCGGTCGTTGGGGTGTAGCTGTTTGAGGAAGCCACCGCAGAACCCTCCTCCGGCTCATAGCGCCTCACGCCAAGTCGGGTGAACAGCTCGACCTGCTCACTCCACGCATAGTTCCAGCTGAAGCGGGTTGCCAGCTCGTCATAGTCGGTCAGTGAATCAATATCGTAAGTGACATGAGTGTAGTCAGTTTCGTTAACCAGGGTACTTCGCTCGCTGAGAGCAGTGCTCCAGTTGCCGCCCACCAAATACATCTTTTGCGTGCCATCAGAGGCAACTACGCCGGTTTCCTGGACCACCGTGGAAAGCGTAGAGTTTTCTTCATACCTCGCCACAAGCCCAAAAGCCCCCGTTTCGGTCTCGCGCTGCCACCCCAACCTTAATCTGGGATCTTCACGGTCCGAAACGATCGACGTATCCGACGAACGCACGATATTCACCCCCAGACCGAACCGGTACTCATCCGGCCCGGAAGTACCCACAAGGCTGTAATCGGGGGCGATGATGGTACGAGTCACCCCTTCCTCATCACTCGTGAGCAGCAGTGGGTTGCTGTCGTACTCGACCGTCGAAGGCACGGCTATAGCTGATTGCCAAGTAGCAGCAGAGGCCATGTCCGAACACGACAAAGCCAGGATTGCCGTCGCAACCCCGGTAGTTCGAAATCCAAGCAAGATAATCCTTAGTGCCAAGGCTAAGGCACGACCAGCGTATCGCCGGCTTTAAGTAGAAAATTGGTGGACATGTCATCCCCCGACATCAACTTGCTGTAGTTGACGCGCAGGATCTCTTGTTTAGTCCCGTTGAGTCGCACGACCTTAATGTCGTCTTTATCGGCGAATTTGTCGAGCCCACCCGCCATGCTTATTACCTGCAGCACTGACGTTTGACCTGACATATGCACGGTGCCGGGTTTCAGCACTTTGCCCTGAACGTAGACGAGATTACCTTCGGTGCCGGTGACGACCACGCTCACCTGCGGATCAGGTATGAATTTCTCAAGCCTGGCAGCGATTTGCTGCTCGACAGCGGTGGTATCAAGCCCCTCAACATCGACTCGCCCTACCAGCGGAAAGGTAATGCTGCCGTTGGGGAGTACGCGTACATCCTGCTTGAGCTTGTCTTCCCCCCAAACGGAAATAGAAAGGTTGTCTCCCTGATTCAGCTTGTAAGCCCCGTCATTTTCGACGGCATTGGAAATGCTGGGCCAAACGGCCAGCGCGCACAGCACAGGTATCAATGAACGGAACATCGGGATCCCTCCGTCTAAGTAGCCATGCAAAGAGCTTAGAACAAAAAAACCTAGTCAAATGACTCTAGCCCATTTCACGCAAAAGAAATTACCAAACAGGATCGCTTTGAGCTTCCGGGTGGTCAATTCCGACAATGCAACACACCCGAAACCGGAACGTTAGTGCAAGACAACAAAATAGCGTTATTTAACAACAGGTTGGAACAAGCAAGCTGCCTTCGACGTATTTGCGTCAATATTAGCCACACCCTACCCGCTTGAGCCGGTTTAACTGCAACACCGTCAATCTGTTAATAGCAACCTTTGCCGATGCAACTAACTTTATATCCATACTTACAACCAACGCTTAGTGTCATCCATCTATATCTTCCGTCGGTTGGCAACCACAATAAAACCAATCAATGCGGAAGAGAACAACCATGCTGCCGCTGAAAGCGGTACCGCATTCGGTTGATTGGTATCAGTTGTTTCAGCCAGACTTTTAACCTGGATTGCCGAATCAGTCTTGATCTGCTTATTGTTTGCCGCCGCCATTAATCCGTCACTCGAAGAAGAATTGACGGATACGCCAACGCCTGAGTCAGCGTGATCGATGACACCATTAAATTTGGAGGAATCGGCATTATCGAAATAAATATCGGTGATCAACGAAGGCAAACCAAGACCCTTTCCCAAAGTAAGCGAAGCGCCATCCGCATACTTCTCAAGAACCGCGCCAAGTTTGGGCCTCAACGCCTCGCTGGTATTGCCTATGCGACTAATTTCATAGGCCAGACTGGTCGCCTGCGCACTAGCAACGGCTGCACCATTCAGGATCACGGACAACAACACGAATTTAATGACAAATGTTGAGCGCATAACACCGCCTCCTTGCGTAAGGGGGTTATTCTTTTGTCGGTTTAAGAAATCTATATCGGCTAAATTGAGCCTATAAGCACATCGCCATTACGTCAATAGCTCGTCACAATAATAAATCCAAATTTAATTTTAGGGTGGGTGGCGTCAAAATAACGCCACAATATGCCCCGCAACCCAGTAAATTCTATCCCTGTGAAATGGCTTTGCGCATGAGGCGTCAGCCCGCTTCGGGCTGTTGGCGTCGACCCGGAACAGCTTCCCCGCAACGGGCTACGGCGGCTCAGGGAAAGCCATGCACTGGACCGACGACGCCTGCATCGCGATTGAAGGCAGGATGATCACCTGACCATTACTTCGGTTGCGCTACCGTACGCAAATACGGTTTCACCGTCTTAAAGCCTTCCGGGTACTTCTTCCTTGCATCGTCGTCGGATACCGACGTCGGAATGATCACGTCCTCGCCCGGACGCCAGTTCACCGGAGTGGCAACCGTGTGCTTGGCGTTCAACTGGATAGCATCGAGCAGCCGTAATACTTCATCGAAATTGCGCCCGGCACTCATCGGGTAGACCAGCATCGCCTTGATCTTTTTATCCGGACCGACAATGAACACTGAACGCACCGTTGCGTTGTCCACGGCAGTACGAGCGCCGCCACTGGCGTTCGGGTGAATCATGTCGTAGAGCTTGGCCACCACCAGATTCTCATCGCCGATCATTGGGTAGTTGACTGCATGGCCCTGGGTTTCTTCGATGTCTTTGGACCAGCTCTGATGGTTACCGACCGGGTCGACGCTGAGACCGATAATCTTGGTGTTGCGTTTGTCGAATTCCGGCTTGAGCCCGGCCATATAACCGAGTTCAGTGGTGCAGACCGGGGTAAAGTCCTTCGGGTGTGAGAACAGGATGGCCCACTTGTCGCCAATCCATTCGTGGAAATGGAGCGTGCCTTCAGTGGTTTCGGCGGTGAAATCCGGGGCTTCGTCGCCAATACGAATGGTCATATGCGTTCTCCTCGCTGTGAAGGGTAGGGACACTCTCGGAACGATCCAGTATAGGAGACCTTGAAGACTTCGCTCTGTATCCGCGATCCGCCAAAGGGCTAGCAGACCTATCCGCTGCATACCGATTTACGAGACGAAATGCTGCCTATACTGCAATCCGGGGTCGATAGAGAAACGGACAAAGCGCCAAGTACTCAGCCTGTCAGGTTGAGGTCATGGAAGCTGACGCCGAGCCGTCAGGAAATGCAGAAAGTGGCCCTGCTCTGATGCTGCCCGCACGGTGTTTTCCGCACTCGGGTTCCCCAATCCAGCTGCCCTGATTGTCTGCGCCAAGGACCTGACAGATGAATGTGATCGAATATTTTGATCGAGTAAGAATCATCAATATCTCGTCAAGAAAGGATCGCCGTTTAGAAACAGTTGAAGAGTTCACTCGCAACGGCTTTCACATCGATGATGAAAAAACAGGCTTTTTTGAGGCTATTACGCCCACTGAGGGAAATGGCTTCCCGAGCGTCGGCGTCAGAGGCTGCTTTCTGAGTCATCTGGGGGTGCTGGAAGAGGCAATCCGCCTGAATTTGAAAAATGTCTTGATCCTGGAGGACGACATACAGTTTTCCAGACACATTTCTCAATACGGTAGAGAGGCCATCAAGGCTCTGGAAGGTTTGGAGTGGGACATCGTCTATTTCGGGCATCCGTTTGAAGAAAATTCAAACTTGCCCGCCTGGAAAGCAGTCGACCGGCCAATACACCTGGCCCATTTCTATGCTGTAAACGGGAAGTGCTTTGGGAAATTGAGGGATTTTTTATTCGAGATTCTGGAGCGGCCACCGGGACATCCTGACGGAGGCCCAATGCATTATGACGCGGCTCTCAATACGCTCATTCATAAGAACAAAGAAATTTCGGCTTACTATTTCACCTGGAATTGCGGCTACCAAAGGCCCTCGCGGACCGACCTGCATGAGCTTTCCCTGTTTGACAGGGTGCCTCTCCTGCGGCCGGTAATGGGTATGCTCAGGAGGTTAAAGGCAAAAAACCTGAGAAGGACTCGATAGTTCTCCCTCTACAGGAAAGGCCTCAATTACCCGACTGACGTACCAGGCCGGCACGGCGCAGAACCGTGTCCGGATGATTGTGGCGGGCCGCCCTCCTCATTTGCGTGCCAACTTGTACCGCACGCACTCCTCGTAAAAGCTCTCGCGCAGGGCTGCGGGCTTCATCCGCGAATGACTGTCATAGGTCTGCTCGGTAATGCCCATCGCCATCATGTGCATCCACGGCTTGCTGAATTTGTAGGTATGTAGCTTCTGCCGCGCTGCATACAGGGAAACCCCGGACAGCTTGAGTTCCTGGGCTTTTGCCGCGGTACCTGCGCCCCAGCTGCAAATGTAACGATCACTCGATGCCAGCTCTTTGGCCTGGACAGAGGCGGCAACGCTCGCCAGGCCTAACGAAATCAGCGCAACCATCACATTCCGCATTTAAATTCGATCCCAACTAACTGAAAGTAAATTGATTTTGGTCAAAAGATTCAATCTTCGGGGCCAGCAAAATGCCTTAAGTGCGCTATAGCCGGTTTTTCTCCTGTCGTACGGACGTTTCTTGCGCCAATTCAATCCTTTGCTATAGCTAACGCTCTCTCCCGCCAACAAATGAGGCAACGGAATGTCAGTCGCAAAGAAAATGACAGTGGGGCAACTGACGATGTTGACAGCCGTCAACATGTTGGGCTCCGGTATTGTGCTACTCCCCACAAAACTTGCCGAAGTCGGCGGTATTTCCATCCTTTCCTGGCTGATCACGGCCACCGGCTCCCTGGCGCTGGCCTATGCCTTTGCGCGCTGCGGGATGCTCAGCCGAAAGACCGGGGGCATGGGCGGCTATGCCGAATACACTTTCGGCAAGGCAGGCAACTACATCACCAACTACACCTATGGCCTCTCGCTGTTGATTGCCAACGTGGCGATCAGTATTACTGCGGTCGGCTATATCCAGGAGCTGTTCCATGTTCAGCTTGATTCACTGCAAGTGGGTCTGGCGACCATCGCTCTGTTGTGGATCACCACTTTCGCCAACTTCGGCGGCGCGCGGATTACCGGCCGGATCGGTGCGATCACGGTTTGGGGGGTGATTGCGCCAGTGGTATTGGTATCCACCATTGGCTGGTTCTGGTTCGACAGCAGTGTCTACGCCGCCGGCTGGAACCCGCATAACATGGGCTGGTTCGATGCCGCAGGTGCATCGGTGGCGATCACCTTGTGGGCCTTCCTCGGTCTCGAGTCGGCTTGCGCCAACACCGATGCCGTGGAAAACCCGGAGAAGAACGTACCGATTGCAGTCCTCGGCGGTACCCTCGGCGCGGCGGTGATCTACATCGTCTCTACCAACGTCATTGCCGGCATTGTCGATAACCCGGAACTGGCCTCCTCCACCGCACCGTTCGGGCTGGTCTTTGCCAAGATGTTCACGCCTATGGTCGGCGACATTGTGATGGCTGCGATGGTATTGGCGTGCATCGGTTCGCTGCTGGGCTGGCAATTCACCATCGCTCAGGTCTACAAAAGCTCTGCGGATACCGGTTATTTCCTGTCGATCTTTGCCAAGTCCAACAAGGCCGGAACACCCATTATCGGCATGCTGGTGCTGCTGGCAGTGCAAACGGCGCTGGCTTTTCTCACCATCAGCCCTGACCTGAGCAAGCAGTTCGACACACTCGTCAACCTCGCGGTGGTCACCAACCTGGTGCCCTACATCCTATCCATGGCCGCGCTGATGACCATGCAAAAAGTGTCCAACGTACCGGCGGGCAAGGCCTTGGCCACCAACATCATTGCGTGGGTGGCTGCGGCTTACAGCTACCTGGCGCTCTACAGCTCGGGCCCGCAGGCGCTGATGCTCGGCGGCGTGGCAACGATATTCGGCTATACGCTGTTCGGCTTCGTCAACAACCGCCTGATCCGCCTCGAAGCACTCAATAACAGCGTACCAACACAGACCGTCAACGCTCGGCACATCACGGGCAAACCGGTGCCGGTCAATAACTTGCATGCAGTCAGAGTGGAGGCTTAATCATGATGGAACATAGACATTCGCTTGGAATGCTCACGCTGTTGGTCAGCAGCCCGCCGGACAAACGCACCGTCTTCGGTCGCGCCCTGGATCAGTTGATCAACGATGTGGAGGAACGCGCAGTCCAGGTGCTGGCGTCGGAAACCCTGAGCGATGCCACGTCGATCCTGCGCTCGGACCCAGCCATTCAATGCGTGCTACTCAGCTGGGAGATGGACAAAAGCGCAGGTCACGAGGAATGCATCCAACTGCTGGTCAGTCTGCGTGAGCGCAACACCCGCGTGCCGGTTTTCCTGATTAGCGATCGCAGTACCGCGTCGAGCATTCCGCTGGTGGTCATGCAGCACGCCGACGACTTCATCTGGTTGCCCGAGGACACCAGCCGCTTCCTCAGCGGGCGCATCCTGGCAGCCATCGAACGTTATCGCCAAGCCGCACTGCCTCCCATGTTCGGGGCGCTGGTGAAGTTTTCCCGAAGCTATGAATACTCCTGGCACACCCCTGGACATGCTGGCGGCACAGCTTTTTTGAAGAGCACCGCGGGGCGCGCTTTCTATGAGTTTTTTGGCGAGAACCTGCTGCGTTCGGACCTGTCGATTTCGGTCGGCGAACTCGGTTCGCTGCTTGATCACAGCGGCCCTATCGGCCAGGGCGAGCGCTACGCCGCCAAAGTGTTCGGGGCCCACCGCACCTACTACGTCACCAACGGCTCGTCGATGTCTAACCGCGTCATCCTCATGGCCAGCGTTACGCGCAATCAGATCGCCCTGTGTGACCGCAACTGCCACAAGTCCGCCGAACATGCGATGACCCTGTCCGGTGCCATCCCGACCTATCTGGTACCGACCCGCAATCGCTACGGCATCATTGGCCCGATCCTGCCGCAAACCCTGAGCGCCAGCGGCGTGAAAGACGCCATTGCCAGTAACCCGCTGGTCAAGCAAGGCATCGACCCGACACCCGTCCACGCGATCATCACCAACTCCACCTACGACGGCCTGACCTACAACGTCACCCGCGTCGAAGAGTTGCTGGGGCAAAGCGTCGATCGTCTGCATTTCGATGAAGCCTGGTACGGTTATGCGCGTTTCAACCCGCTGTACCGCGAGCGCCACGCCATGCACGGCAGCCCGGACGATCACGACGACTCGAAGCCGACGGTGTTCGCCACCCAGTCGACCCACAAGTTGCTGGCCGCCCTCTCCCAGGCCTCGATGATTCACGTGCGTAACGGCCGCAACCCGATCGATCATGGTCGCTTCAACGAGTCGTACATGATGCATGCCTCGACTTCGCCGAATTACGCGATCATGGCTTCATGCGACGTCAGCTCGGCGATGATGGACGCGCCCAGCGGGCAAATCCTCACCACCGAATCGATCGAAGAGGCTATCAGTTTCCGCCAGGTAGTCTCGCGCATGCACAACGAGATGTTGAGCAAGGAAGAGTGGTTTTTTACCTGCTGGCAGCCGCCGACCGTGCAGGTTGGCGCGGCCACCGTGCCGTTCCATGAAGTCGACCCGGTGCTTTTGAAAACCGAGCCGAACTGCTGGGTATTGCATCCCAACGCGGTATGGCACGGCTTCGGCGACATCGAAGAAGGCTACTGCATGCTCGACCCGATCAAGGTCTCGGTGCTCAGCCCCGGCATGGGCGACGACGGCAACCTGCTCGACTCGGGCATCCCGGCCTGTGTGCTCACGGCCTACCTGGGACGCCAGGGCATCGTGGTCGAGAAAACCACCGACTTCACTATTCTGTTCCTGTTCTCTATCGGGATCACCAAAGGCAAATGGGGCACTTTGCTCAATGCCCTGCTCGACTTCAAACGCGATTATGACGACAACGTCGAACTGGAACTGTGCCTGCCGGATCTGCTGGCCGCCAACCAGGCTCGTTATGCCGGCATGGGCCTCAAGGACCTGGCCGACGAAATCTTCGCCGCCATGAAGAAACACAAAACCACCGCCAACATGGCCCAGGCGTTCGGCACACTGCCCAAAGCCGAATTCAGCCCGGTGGAGGCCTACGAAAAACTGGTCAGAAACGACATCGAACGGGTGACACTCGAAGAAGCCGCCGGGCGTATCGCTGCGACCGGGATCGTGCCGTATCCACCGGGCATTCCATTGCTGATGCCGGGCGAAAACGCCGGGGCTGCGGACGGGCCGTTGCTGGCCTATCTCAAGGCGCTGGAAGCCTTCGACAGATCCTTCCCGGGTTTCACCCATGACACCCATGGGATCGAAAGCGAGGGCGGGGTTTATAGCTTGCTGGTGTTGAAATGAACTAGCGCCTGTACACAGTGCAAAGTAAAACAACGGGCGCCTTGAAGGCGCCCGTTTTACATGTCTTTTCCTGAGCGGGTAATCCGTGGGATTTAAATCCTCACATTGCGTCCCGGCACCGAAGATCGCGAACTCGATGAAGCGCTGGGTTTTCGCAGGAAGCAACAGCGTCTCGGTGAGGGCATACACCGACTGATCAAGGCGTTGAGCAGTGGTGAACCGCGCGTCCTTATGACTGGATTCGACTCCCCTTGAAAGCCTCACGCCGTGCGTTTCGTTCTTCGATGTAGGCGGCGCTCGGCTCGCTGATCAGCTCTTCACGGCGCAACAGTTCGCCGCAATGTTCGCAAAGCGGCCCCAGCCCGGCGGGTTGGCCACAGGTTTTGTGGGTGTAAACGACCGCCAACTCCTCCTCTGGCGACTTGCACCAGGTTTCACCCCACGCGCGCAGCGCAAGGATCACCGAATAGAAGGCCTGCCCTTTCGGGGTGAGGTGATACTCGTAGCGTGGCGGCCGCTCGTTATAAGGACGGCGAGCGACGAGTCCGTCAGCCTCCATATTTTTCAGGCGTGCGGCAACCATTTGCGGGGTTCCTCCGGTCTGCGCCTGGATTTCGTCGAATCGATGGCTCCCCATGAACAACTCACGCAGGACCAGTACGGTCCAGCGGTCGCCTACGACCGCCTCAGCCCGCGCAATCGGGCACAGGGTTTGCGCAGCACTCGTGTTTACCGACATAAGGACTTGCCTCTTTTGCAGTTGCTATGATTATCATATCAACAGCGCACCAAGGCAAGCCTTCGGCGCGAGTCATCCAAAATCCCTGGAGAAAACCGCCATGTCCAAAGCCATTTATCCCCTCACCAGAACCGCGTATCTGCTGGTCGATCCTTACAATGATTTTCTGTCGGAAGGCGGAAAGGTCTACCCCTTGATCAAGCCGATTGCCGAGCAAGTCGGCCTGCTCGAAAATCTGCGCGCCCTCGACCGCGCCGTCCGTGCACTCGATATTCCGGTGGTCATCGTACCGCACCGCCGTTGGGAACAAGGCGACTACGAAGGATGGGATCATCCGAGCCCTACCCAGTGCAAGGTCATGCACATGCATCACTTCGCACGCGGGGAATGGGGCGGGGAATGGCACCCCGATTTCACGCCCAAGGACGGCGACATCGTCGTTCAGGAACATTGGGGCTCGAGCGGCTTTGCCAACACCGACCTTGATTTTCGCCTCAAGCAGAAAGGCATCACGCACGTGATCATCGTGGGTCTGCTGGCGAATACCTGCATCGAGGCAACCGCGCGCTACGCCGTGGAACTCGGTTACCACGTCACACTGGTACGTGATGCGACCGCTGCCTTCAAGCCGGAAATGATGCAGGCCGCACATGAACTCAACGGCCCCACGTTCGCCCACGCCATTGTGGCGACGAACGAGCTCATCGCGTCTCTGGCACAGCAGGGGTGACACACATGACATTGACTGGAAACCTCACTATCGGCGCAAACGAAGTCCCGGCCATTGAAGGGACAATGAAGGCGCTCAACCCCGCAACCAACCAGTTGATCGAGCCGGATTTCGCACTCGGTGGTATGGCAGACGTCAACCAGGCCGCGATGCTTGCCGACGAAGCATTCGACCATTACAGCCATACCTCGCTCACCCGGCGCGCGGCGTTCCTGGAAAGCATTGCCGACAATCTCGACGCTGTCCGTCATGAGCTTGCCGCACGGGCCGCGCTCGAAACGGGCCTGCCTGAGGCTCAGCTTGAAGGCGAAGCGGTAAAAGCTGCCACCCAGTTTCGCCAGTTCGCGGCGGTCGTACGTAAAGGACGCTTCCTCCAGCTGGCCATCGATCCGGCCCAGCCCCATCGTCAGCCTCGCCCACGCATGGATCATCGACTTCAGAAAATGGCAATCGGCCCTGTGGCTATTTTCGGCGCGAGTAATTTTCCCATTTCCTATTCGGTCGCAGGTGGCGATACCGCTTCGGCATTGGCAGCTGGCGCGACCGTCATCGTGAAGGCGCATAACGCCCATCCAGGCGCATCGGAAATTCAGGCGCGTGCCATCCGCAAGGCGGTACAAGAGAACGGACTGCCTGAGGGTGTTTTCTCGATGGTGCGTGGCATTGGCAACACGATCGGCGAAGCCTTGGTCGATCATCCGTTGATCAAGGCCGTGACGTTCACCGGCTCGGAGCATGGCGGCATGGCGCTGTATCGGCGTGCGCAGCTACGCCCTGATCCCATTCCCGTATTCACCGAGATGACCAGCGTCAACCCCACGTTCATCCTGCCCCATGCGCTGGCCGAGCGTGGAGCGCAAATCGGTGCTGGCTTTATCGAACGCATGCTGGTCAATGTGGGGCAAGCCTGCCTCAGACCCGCCATCCTCTTCGCCATCAAAGGAGCTGGCTTTGAAGCGCTGCGCGCCGCCATGGCAAAAGGCGTCACCGAAGCATCGGCGCGCACGATGTTGACGCCAGGTATTCATGCCTCCTACTTGAGCGGCCTCGGCGCAATGGAGAGCGTCGGTGCAAATCGCATCGCCGAAGGCTCGCGAGCCAACGCTGATTTTGATGGCCAATCGGTGTTGCATGAGGTCGACGGTCAACGCTTCCTGACCGAAACGGTACTTGCGCAAGAAGTATTCGGTCCCTCAGCACTGCTGGTGAACGTCAAGGATGAGGATGAACTGCTTGTCGTCGCTCGCTCGCTCAAGGGCCAGCTCAGCGCCGCCATGCATCTTGATGAGCGCGATATGCCGCTGGCTCATCGCATGCTGCCGGTCCTGGAGCGGCGTACCGGGCGAATCGTGGTCAACGCTTTCGCGCACCCTCAGGAGGTGACTTTCGCCACCATCCACGGTGGACCGTTTCCGGCAACGTCGGACAGCCGTTTCACCTCGGTGGGCATGACGTCGATTGAACGCTTTTTGCGCCCGGTGTCCTACCAGGGTTTTCCGGATGCGCTATTGCCTGAGACATTGCGCGAGTTTGATCCCTTGGGGCTGCCTCGCCTCGTAGACGGCCAATAAAAGCCGTCCTTGAGGCAGTCTTTGCCAATCCGCCCGGTAGTACCCGTTCGTTGAGCGAGGCTGCCGGTCAACCCCATGGACTCAGCCCTTGGCCGCCATCGCCGTGACTTCCACACGCATGCCTTCAACCGCCAGGGAGGCCACGCCAACGGCGGCCCGAACCGGCCAGGGCTTGGCGAAGAAACGCTGGTAAACCTCGTTGAAGGCGGCGCGGTCGGCCATGTCGGTAAGGTAGATGGTCAGATGCAGAACCCGGTCCATGGAACTGCCGGCGTGCTCCAGCGCAACCTTGAGCGCCTGCAGGGTGCATTCGCTTTGCAAAGTGATGTCGCCCAGTTCCAGGCTGCCGTCAGCGCGGGTGGGAATCTGAGTGGAGACCAGCAGGCCGCCGAAACCGGCGACATCGGAAGAGATGGATTGCGGATCGGGGTCGGGGAGAAAGGTCAGATCGTGGTTTGCCATGGGTGTCTCTTGCTTGAGGGGGTGAAGAGGCTGTCGAGTATATAGCGGCTGGGAACTCGGTGTGGAAGGCCCCGTTTTGAAAACGATATCTACTGGATTGAGAGTCCAAGTCTTGTGTAGCAAGCCCTGGATTCATCAATCGGCACCTACTCCTCAAAGCGACCAGCGGGGTCACGATCGCGCTCGTAGCGTCTCATGAGCGGAAACGCCGGCAACCAGGATTCACGACGCACGATCCAGCTTTCGTAGGTAGGCCTCAGTTGGTCCGGGGCATCCAGCGACCCCAGGTTCACTTCGATTTCGTCGTCGCTGCGGGCGAAAACAGACGAGCCGCAGCGGGGACAGAAAAATCGCCCGCCGTAGTCGCGTGTTTCACCTTCAATCGTCACCGCATTCTGAGGAAATATCGCGCAAGCATTAAAAAGCGCCCCATGATGCTTGCGGCAGTCGAGGCAGTGACAAAGGCCAACCCGATACGGGAGTCCCGACGCCTCAATTCGGACGTTGCCGCACAGGCAACCCCCCGTGAATCGCTCCATGCTGCGTCTCCTCTGAAATCAAACAGTCGGAACGTGATGAATTGCACCCTGCCAGTGCCCGACTTTTAAGCCTAGACCCGGCGTTTCCCGTTCGCCAGAAGGGCAAAAACCCTATGGGCAAATCCGATTGCAGCACTCTATGATTGACCCCATGACCACCACGCCTCCGATCCGCCAACCCTGCCCACCCGGCGTCTGCGACTGCGGGCGAGACCCGCTGCTGGAAACACCGGGGGCGGACGTGCGCATTCTGTTTCTGACCCGCTCAGAGGAAAAGCGCCTGATCGAACGCCTGGAAAACCTCCAGAGCCTGAGCGATCTGGAACGCCTGCAACAGCGGATGTATGAGCAGTTGGGCATTCGCGTCGACATCGCCCCCGGTTTCAACGAAGTACGCACCATGCGCGGTATCGGTATCAACCTGGGTGAACAACCGGGGCTATGCCGCAAAACCCGTCAGTCGATCCCGGC
>LNAP01001394.1_pt1 | contig 25670 bp, 28 predicted proteins | sample 602601 | NCBI WGS metagenome assembly LNAP01 (sample SAMN02440304, study PRJNA202911) | soil metagenome | biome: Subtropical and temperate rainforests or woodlands; isolation source: soil samples (1 kg each in a 20% v/v slurry with milli Q water) were... ...
TCTCTCTTTTTTTTTCTTTCTTCCGAGGCCTTTTTAATGGCGAATAGTTTTTGTGAGAAAGACAGAATAACACCGCCCGATCGTGATACAGGGAAAAAAGGGGGATCACCGACGACGATAGCAAAACATGCGTGCGCGCAAAACGATTTGCGTTTTTTTGTTTCTCTTTCGATTGTTGTCAGCGCGCGCAGGGCAAACGGGCCATGCGTTTTCCTTCTCTCTGGGGGTTTTTTTGCTTCTGTTTCCTAAAACCGAATCAGGGATAAATCGTGGATGCGTCGTGGGGTCCTGCCGGCAGAGGAAAAAAACGCAAGAGGGTTGCGTGCGCGCCTTTGCGTCGGCGCCGACAATGACGCCTCTGCTTCTCGCATGCCTGCATCTACAGGGGGCGAACGCAATTTCGGGAAAAGCAACAAGTTTGCGAATGCGAAAAAAAGGCAAAAAAAATTTCCACACGCCCACCCACCCTTGTGTGGATAGAGGTTAGGGAAAAAAGAAGAGCGCCTCTGCGCAGATCGTCGATGACGACCGCAGCGGATTCTCGAAAAGGGACGACAGGGGAGAGAGAAGAAAGAATTGCGCGCATGCGCGTGTTTCTTTTGGCCATCGCGGTGGCGGCGACAACGATGGGACTTTTTTCTTCTTCTCCTATTCGAATTCCTCTTCTCTGTTCGCCTTTTCTTTGCGCCCTAGACGGCGTGGCATCGGGAGGGGAAAAAAAGGCGTGCGGACTGCCCATGATGGATGGGGGGTGAGCGCGCGCGCGCGATGGATAGGGCGCCTTTTTTTTTCCTCCTGCGCGCCTGTCGGGGGACAGGCGAATGGCCAAAAGGGGTCGGATTTTTTTCTTCTCCCATTGCGCGGCCACCTCTTGCGCGGCGGCAAAGGCAGAAAGGGAGAAAGTCAGTCGTCCGAGCAGACCTGACGAAAGGGTGCTGACTCGATTGACGATTGACGGCAATGGAGCAAGAGGTGGGGACGGCATCGGTGGATGGGACGCAGGGGGCGGTAAAGCAGACGCAGACTTTTGCTGTGACGACGACGATGGACGATCTGCCGGCAGAGATCGTGTGGACGATTCTGAGGGAAAAGGTGGACAGGGTGGACAGGGTGGCCTGCAGGAGGGTGTCGCGCTCGTGGAGGCAGGTGCTGGCGCCGGGGCGTCGGACAAAGGGAGAGCGCAGGGGCGATGGTGGCAGAGGAGGCGATGGCCGTTGGACGGGAGTGTATATGGTGGCGGTGGCGCGAGAGGGGTGGACGGGCGTGATGCGGTGGGCGAGATCGGAAGGGTGCCCATGGGGCTCGGGGGTGTGCGCCGAGGCTGCGCGAAGAGGCCATCTGGAGACGGTCAAGTGGGCCCGTGAGAACGGGTGCCCGTGGAATCCGGGGACATGCATGGCTGCGGCCGGCGGCGGTCACCTGGAGGTCCTCAAGTGGGCCCAGGCCAACGGGTGTCCATTGAACGCGTTGACGTGCGCCTATGCAGCCCTCGGTGGGCACCTAGAGGTACTCCGGTGGGCTCGGGAGAAAGGATGCGAGTGGGACATTTTCACGTGCATTCATGCGGCCAAGGGCGGCCACCTCGACGTGCTCATATGGGCGCGGACCAACGGGTGTCCGTGGAACGCGTGCGTGTGCGTCTACGCTGCCATGGGCGGCTACCTGGAGGTGCTCAAGTGGGCGCGGGCCAGTGGGTGTCCGTGGGACCGCAGGACATGCACCGGTGCGGCCGAGGGTGGCCACCTGGAGGTGCTCAGGTGGGCGCGAGAGAATGGGTGTCCGTGGGACGAGGACACGTGCGCCATGGCGGCTGATTGGGGCCACCTGGAGGTGCTCAAGTGGTCGAGGGCCAACGAATGTCCGTGGGACGCGCGGACGTGCGCCAACGCGGCGAGGAACGGGCACGTGGAGGTGTTGGAGTGGGCTAGGGCCAACGGATGTCCATAAGGCGTGAACGAGAGGCCAGATCGTGCCGACCGAGAGGCGCGATCGATGGGCGGTGGACGCACGCTCGAGAAAAGGGGAGTGTGGGGGGCGAGGTGTGCAGATGCGGTCGAGAGGACAGAGGGCGATCGCATGTGATCGGGAGGGCAGTCGCGTGTTTTTTTTTCTCTGGCGGGAGGCGAGTCGCCATGATGCACCCATGGGGGCCTTTGCCAAGGGCGGAGCGTTCCGGAAAAAAAGGAAAAAGGAAATACAGTGTGGAAAAAGGCATGAATTTCTTTTGTCGCCGTGTGCATTTGTAACAGAAAACCATCAGAGGCTTGTTCCTGCGTCATGGTCGCACTGTTTTTTTGGTGGTGATGGTGGCGACGGTGTCCTTCCATCGGGCGGGCCATTTTGTGCGCAGAGGGGGCGAGGAAAAGGCGATCGACTTTTCGTTTTGGATCAGGGAAGGGGGCGCGATATGATACAGGGGGGGATTTATCGAGGATTTTGTGTGTGTTTGGGAAAACATTATGGGACAGAGCCCCGATGAGAAGAGAAAAGGGAAAGAGGGAATGGAAAAAAAGAGGGAAAAATGACAGGTGAGCGGCCTTTTGCGGCATCAAGGGGGAGAGGGGGCGTTTTTTTCGGATCTGGCTGGTTGTTGCCGCCAGGCGACGGTACCGCCTTTTTTGCTTCCCTTGGGGTGTTGTCATACACGAGGGATTTATCCAGGATTGTCTATTCTTTTTGGAGAGGGAAGGGAAGAAAAGTGGACGGGCGGCAGTGGGGAAATGGGAAAACAGGAAGCAGGTCAAAGTTCTTTTTGCGACATCGGATGGATGAAAAAAAAAGGACAGAGGCAAATTTTTTTCGTTCGCTACGGGCGATGTGAATTGGTTTATCGCCATCGGCGAAGAGGCGATCGACTTTTTTTTTCCTCTCCAACCGCTCGTTGCGATACAAGGAGGGATTTATCCCAGATTGTCTACTCTTTCTTTGGGGAGAAGAAAAATATGGCGGGAGAAAAGGGGAAAAAAAACGCATGACCACACAAAACGGCAGAGAGATTTTTCGGGGCATCGATGGAGAGAAAAAAAAACGCGAACGAGTTTTTTTTTTTCGTTTGCCGTGCTTGTTGCAGGCGGTGTCATCGTCAGAGGGTCGACATTCTTCCTTCTCCCTCTGACGAGGTTTGTGGTGCACGGGGGGATTTATCCGGGATTCGATGATTTGAAGAGGAAAAAAGTTATGGGACAGTCGCCATTTTCTCTTTTTCTTTCCTTCTTTTTAGGGGCATTCCTGATGGGGAATAGATTTTAGGAGAAAAAGTCGCCCTTTGGAATAACGTCCGATCGTCATACAGGAAAAAAGGGAGATCGCTTTGACGTCGCGACGACGACGGCGGCAGCAAGTTGCGCGCACGCAAACGATTTGCGTTTTTTTGTTTCTCTTTCGATTGTTGTCAACGCGCGCGCGCAGGGCAAAGAGAAATGGGCCGTGCGTTTTTCCTTCTCCGAGGGTTTTTTCTTGCGGACCGATGGTTTCCTAAAACCGAATCAGGGATAAATTGTGGATGCGTCATGAGGTCCTTGCCGGCGGGCGAAAAAAACGCAGATCGTTTTTCGGTTGCGCGCACCTTTCCGTGGGCGCCGACAATGACTCTCGGAGGGGATGGGACGTGGTTTGCATCCACAGGGGGCGAACGCAATTTCGGGAAAAGCAACAAATTTGCGAATGCGAAAAAAATGCAAAAAAAAAATCTCCACCCACCCCACCCTTGTGTGGATAGAGGTCGGGGAAAAAAAAAGAGCGCCTTTGGGTGGATCGTCGATGACGACCGCAGATTCTTGACGACAGAGAAGAAAGAGAATTGCGCATGCGCGTGTTTCTTTTTGGCCATCACAGTGGCGGCGACAACGATGGGTCTTTTTCTTTTTTTTCTCCTGTTCGAATTCCTCTTCTCTGTTCACGCGTCCTGGACGGCGGCATTGGGAGGGAAAAAAAGGCATGCTGTGGGTGAGCGCGCGCGACGATGGATAGGGCGCTTTTTTTTTCCTCCTTGGCCTGCCGGGGGACAGGCGAATGGCCAAAAGGGATCGGATTTTTTTTCCTCTCCCATTGCGCCACCTCTTGCACGGCGGCAAAGACAGAGAGGCCGAGTGCGTCCAAAACAGACCGCGTGCTGACCGACTGATCGGTGGTGACGGCGACGACGAGGACAAACATGGAGCAAGAGAATGAGATGATGTTGACGAGGAGGAAGAGGGGATCGGCGGACGGGGCGGTAGAGCGCGTGGAGGATTTAATCACCACTAGGGTGACGACGGCGATGGAGGATGTGCCGGTAGAGGTGGTGTGGGCGATATTGAGGGAAAAGGTCGACAGGGTGGACAGGGTGGCCTGCAGGAGGGTGTCGCGTCTGTGGAGGCGGGTGCTGGAGCGCAGGGGGACGAGGGTCATGGGGTCGTCGTACGAGTATATGGAGGCGGTGGCGTGGAACGGATGGACGAGGGTGATGAGGTGGGCGCGGAGGAACGGGTGTCCATGGGACCAGGGGACGTGCAAGGCGGCGGCAAGGGGCGGGCACCTGGAGGCGCTCAAATGGGCACGGAGGAACAGGTGCCCATGGGACGAGAGGACGTGCGCCTGGGCGGCGAGGAAAGGCCACCTGGAGGTAGTCAAGTGGGCGCGGTCAAAGGGGTGTCGGTGGGACAGGTGGACGTGCGCCTGGGCGGCCAAGAAAGGCCACCTGGAGGCGTTAAAGTGGGCGCGGGAGAACGGGTGCCCGTGGGACAGTATGACGTGCGCCCATGCTGCGTCGGGCGGCCACCTGGAGGTGGTCAAGTGGGCGCGGTCAAAGAGGTGCCCGTGGGACAGTATGACGTGCGACTGGGCGGCCAGGCAAGGCCACCTGGAGGTGCTCAAGTGGTTACGGGCCAACGGATGCCCGTGGGACGAGCGCACGCGCAAAGGCGCGCTAAAGAATCGCCACATGGAGGTGCTCGACTGGGCCGTGGCCAACGGGTGCCCGTGCGACGATGACGATGACGATGATGAGGATGAGGAGGATTGTTCTGACTGAGAAAGAGAATGTCTCTCAAACAGACGTCGCGCCGAAAGAGTGGTGGTGGCGGCGGTGGTGGTGATGGGACATGATGGGGTCGCAATAGAAAAAGAAAGGCCAACGGCGGCATACGATGGCCCGATCGGGTGCGTTTTTCTTTTTTCTTTTCCTCCTTCTCCACCTTGGCGACGATAAAGAGGTGCCCTCCCCCATCGAACAGGAAAAAGCGACGGTCCAGGATCGCGAGGATAAAGAGAGGTGCACGGCAAAGGGAAGATCTGCGATGTATCCGTTTGTGTGCCCTGTGGCGTCGCGCACCCATGTGAGGCGAGAGGGGGGAAAAAGGGCGCAGATGGCGGAATTTGGCGTGTGTCCGTTGCCCGACATGGGGGTCGCCATGGGCAGGGGGCGGTGAGAAGGCGATCGAGTTTTCTTGGGCCGCCCTCGAACGGGGGCGTTGTCATACACGAGGGATTTATCCCGGGTTGTCTATTCTTTTTTTTTTGGGGAAGAAAAGAGAAAAATTCAATTGTTGAGAGAAAAAGAAATTGCAGGACCAGTGGGAGAATTGGAAAACAGATCAAGGTATTTTTTGCGACATTGTGATGGAGAGGAAAAAAAAAGGCGCAGACGAGATTTTTTTCGTTTTCGTGTGCGATGGGCATCGACGACGAAAAGGCGGTCGACTTTTTTCTTTCTTTGCCTGGGCGGTTCACGATACACGAGGGATTTATCCCGGATTCTTTTTCTATGGGGGGAAAAGAAAAATGGCGGGGGAGAAAAAGGGGGAAATCGCAAAACAGCAGCGAGTGTCTTTTTTGCGGCATCGATAGAGAGGCGAAAAAAAAAGGCGCACGTTTTTTTCGTTTCATGTGCGCGCCTCTATCGTGGGCGCGGATCGTCGGCAACAAGGCAATCGATCTCTTTTTTTTCCCTTTGGGATGGCGTTTGTGATGCAAAGGGGATTTATCCGGGAATTGTGTATTTGCAAACGATTATGGGACATGCGATCTAGGGGAAGAAAAGGAAAGAGGAGAAAATCGGAAAACACGAAATGGCGGGCAGAGTTTTTGCGGCATAGAGAGGAAAAAAACTCGTCTGTGTTTTTTTTTCGCGTGCGTCCGTTGTGGGTCGTGCCATGGTCATTGGCGGTGACGAAAAGGCGGGGGACTTTTTTTCCCTTCCTCCTCCGGGGGCGGTTTGTGGTGCAAGAGGGATTTATGGGGATGCATTTTCTTTCGAAAGAAAAAAAAAGAAAAGTCAGACATTCGAAAAAAAAAGTCAGAGGGGCCGACGACACGAAGGCGGAACGACAAAGAGGTTTTTGTGCACGGAAGAAAAAGAAATCTGCAAAAGGCGGTTTCCGTTTGATGGGCATGGGGATCGATATGCATCGTCGTCATCGATGATGACACTGCACAAAAGGGCCAGAGCAATGATGGGACCGACGAGGGCGGAGAGAGATCCGATGTCTTCTTCTTCTTCCTTTGACGGCCGAACCGAGAAGAAAAAGGAGAAATGAAACGGGAAGACAAGGGAAATGGTTGCGCATTCAGAGAATATCTAAGGAGGGGGGAAGGCTTACCCTGTACCGTGCGGGGTAACGAGTTCACTGAAAGAGTAGAGAATAGGGAACGAAGAGAAAAAAATGGGAAATGGTGTTTTTTCTCTCTTTTGCGTGATGGAGGGCATTAGGGTCGGGGGTCGCGAGGGCATGACGACGGCGCCAACGTTTTTTCCTCTCAAGGTGGATCGAACGCGCGCGTTGGTCATGTTTGTCGCGCACGCGCACACGGGCGGCAACGTTGAGGGAAAAGGATCGCGAGTGGAAACGACAAGAGAAAAAAAAAAGGGAAAAAAATGCTCGCCGATTGGGGCGCACGATGAGGCCAAAGGACACGGCCTCGGCCAATGGCGGCGGCGACACGCGCCGAAAGGCTTCTGGGTCTGAAAACGTCGGTGGGTCACCAGAGAGTGCAGGAGGCGCGGGAGGGGGATCGCGGATGCCGTTTGGTGCAGAACAGCACGCAAGAGGACAGGGAGACACCAAAAGAGCAGTGACGCCGACGCCACCACCACCACCACGATAGAATGAAACATTGCAGTCAAATCGACAGGGATCAAGGGCTGTTGCTGTCGGATGACGAGGTGATGCGCAAAGTGCGCGCCGCGCAGGCGTTCCTATCGCAAAGGACGCGGAAGAGGCCCGACATGGCCCGTTGCCTCGAACTGCATCGGGGCTTTGTGGCGGCCAAGGCGAGCGGTACGACCGCAGAATGGGTGTCAGGGCTCGCGGACAGGGCGCACGGTCGGGCACCGATCAAGGACAGAACGGCGGCGGTGTACAGGGCCATCAAGACGGCGCTCATCCACACGCTCATGTGCGACGTGGTCCTGACGATGCCTCCGGCCGACGAGACCGACAGGGCCCTGGCGGCCGAGGTGAGCCCGTCGGCGTACAAGTGCATCGTCACACTTGTCAACGAATCGCATGATTCGCACAGCACAAAGGGGACATGGATCGAGCGGACCTTGGCCGAGTTGAAGCAGTGGGTCGCTGGGCCCGAATGTGCGGAACTGCGGTCAACGCTGATGGACATTTGGATGCGCGCCAAGGCCACCATGGCGGAAAAGGACTGCACGTGTGTGACCTCGCGGCACATGGAGGACGCGTGCGCCGAGCATCGAGCGTCGGTTCGAGCGGTCGCTGCTGCTGCTGCTGCCGCTGCCGTCGACCATGCGCACGATAGGTTGGCGGTCGGCGGCGCGCGCTCAAACGGACCAACGTCAGAGTTGTCGATGGCGGGGGAGGCCGCTGGAAACGCGCCGTTGCGGCCCGATCGTCCGCCTCATCTGCCGTCGAGGCGCGGCAAGAAACCGTCGCCGCCCATCTGCACAGAGGATGACGGCGATGCCGTGGGGGCCAGGACGAGCGCCCATACGGCCGATCGGCGCCGCAGCGATGCGCGCTCTGACGGCGTCGGTGAGGGCAACCGCCGCACGGCCAAGAAAAGGAGGAGGGCATTCGTTGCGACGCCCGATACGTTCCGCGATCGACTCGACTGCGGACCGTCCCATGCGGCAATACTATCGGACGGCGACACGAACGGATCGCTGAGGGACCCATTGGACGACGAGGACGAGGAGATGGCCACTATGCAGGCAGAGTTGAGGGTGAAAACAGACGCATTCAAGAGGGCGATAGTTGCGGCAGTCACGCGCGACAAGGGTCGCGATGGGCACGATTGCGTCGGGCGAGTGCAGCGGTGTCGCGAGTCCGGCGATGAAGCAGCGATCGCCGATGCAGAGGAGGACCTGATCGACGCGGCGGCGCGCTGCATGGCCTACGCCGTAAAGGCCGCCTACTGGAACCACCGAACGCAGGCCTACAGCCTGAACGCGTGCGACGCGATCGTCGCATCGATGGAGGATGATCGTATGTTGGGACCCGTTCCGACGACGGCCGAGGTGCCCGAGGACCGTGTTCAGCGGCGTCGATGGCGTCTGGAGCGCATGATGGGTGACGTCATGGGCGCACTAAAGGCCATCGGCGATCCGTTTGCCATGGTCCGCGTCATGGCATACGTGCCGCCGTCGATGGCGCGAGACTGCGCAAACATGGTGGCGCGCCGCGCATGAGGGGGACCGGACGAAGTCCCGTCGGCGTCGGAAAAGATAGTCCTAATGACACTTGGTGAAAAAAAAAGAAAGAAAACTCGCGTTCTGAAGGGGGGCTCGATCTTTTGGCGTCCGCAACGGGATTACACGGCATGCAGCGCACGTTGTTCAATCGGAACTTGGCTTTACATTTTGTTGCCGTACCGATCAATTCCTGCCTCTGGATTCTCTCTTTTTTTTTTCAGCACCTCCTTACAGGAGCCAAAGGGCCGAGGGCATCCCGCCGATTGACGGTGACGGTGGCGGATGCCTCTGCCTGCAAAACGTCGACCGGCCACGAGAGGGCGGAGGAGAGTCCCCGCGGCGGTGGTAGCCCGCATGGTGTAGGATAACGCGCGACAGAGCACAAGAGGACCACCACCACCACACGACACCGACGACACACAGAGGAACGCGTGCGCGCCTCGACCACAGCGGAATCGATACGAGATGCTGTCGATCGCCGACTTGAAAAGCAAACTGCGCGCCGAGAAAAAGCGCGATGGGACGCAAAGGGAAGTCGACATCGCGAGACACCTCAACCTCCACGATATGCACCTGCACTTTGTGGCCGCAGCCAGAGAGAGGAGCGCCGTGGGATGGAAGTACGCGTCTTTCGGCCAGGTGTGTAGGAGGCTGGCCAGGGACAAGGCGATGATATACACGGGCATCAAGACGGTGCTCATCCACATGCTCATGCGTGACGTGATTTTGACGGACGACGACGCCGACAGGGTCCTGGCGGCCAAGGTGAGCCCGTCGGCGTACAGGGGTGTCATCGCCTTTATCAACGAATCGGTCGACCCGAACGGGTCAAAGAGGCCAAAGAGATCGAAGGAACCGAGGGGATCATGGATAGACCGATCGGTGGCCGAGTTGAAGGAGTGGATGTCCGCGCCCGATCGAACGGCGCTGCGCGACGCGCTGAGGGACATCTGGAAGCGCGCCAAGGCCATCATGGTGGAAAAACGCTGCACGTATGTGACCTACCGCCATCTAGAGGACGCGTGCAAGGGACGTCGCGCATCGGTCGACATGGCCGCCGCCGCCGCCGCCCTCACCCATCCGTGCGACGATACGACCGGCGCCGTTGGATCGCCGCTGCCAGCGACGTCGATGATGTGCTGTGATGTGTCGGACGTCGCCGTCGTTGACGGGCGCCCATCGACGCCGGTGGATGCCTTGCTGCCATCGTCGTCGCCGCATCCGAGTGATCGCCGGTGCGGCGACGATGATTCGGCCACCGGTGTCGATGCGTATGACCCTGCGCATGAGGTCATGCCATCCGCAGTGTCGCCGTCGGTGTGCGCACCGTCGCTCCCAGATCCGCTCCGTTCGCATTCGAGCATCGGTAGCGATCTGTGCGCGTCGTGGCCAAGAGGCGACGGCGGCGGTGGTACTACGGTCGGGGGAGACGACGCATGGGCGAGAATCGACGATGATGGCTGTGCGCAATGGGATCGCCAACCGTGCTATTCCCTGGGCCGCCGCGTCCTATGGGAACCGCGGGCGCTGGTGGAGGACATGAGCAACTTTGTCTGTTCAGACGACGATGACGATGACAATACCGATGGCGACGACGACGACGACGATGACGGCGGCGGTGGCGTCAATGGCCAAAACGGCGATGGAGGCGGCGACGACGATGGTGGCGGTGCCGATAGCGCCGATGGCGAAAACGGCAGCGGCGAGAACGCATGCTTGGACGAATTGGTATCGGGGTTCATGGCAGAGGCGGCACTCACGCGACAGGCGTCGGCGTCATCGGGTCCCCCGGTAGTCCCCTCCCTCCCGTCGTTAGAGCGCAGGAAGAGACCGCTGTCGGCCACATTCAGAGAGGTGCACGGCCATGACGACAGCGACAGCAGCAAATCGTCGCCGACGGCCGAGGGCATGTGTGAGGTCGTGGGGGACACGACGAGCACGGGTGCACGCGACCGAGGGCACGACGGCAGCGTGCACTCGGACAGTGCGAATGGCGATGATCACTGCCACGCGGCCAAGAGGATGAGGATATCTGCTGCGCCCCTCGATCCGAACCACCGGCTCGACAACAGACCGATCTACAGGGCGGACGGCAATGTATCCGAAAGGGAAAAGGACCCGCTCGATGACATGGACCGCGAGGCGGCCGCGCTTCAGGCCGAGTTCCAGAGGCATATAGAGACATTCAAGCGGGTGGTAGAGGACGCCTACTATAATTGCCCCAGAGGGGCATTTGTGGGAGGCGTGTGGCGTCGCGAGTCCGACGGGGCGATAACGATCACCGATGCCGCGAGAGATCTGATTGACGCGGCGACGCGCTGCATGGAATACGTCATGAACGCTGCCCGCTGGAGCGATCGCGGGAAGGTCTACAACGCGGACGCGCGCGACGCGATCGCCGCCGAGACGGCGGAGGCTCGCAAGTTGGGGCCTGTCTCGCGATCATACATGCCCGTCAATGTCGCTCAGCGGCGTCGGTGGCGCCTGCGGCGCATGATGGGTGACGTCATGGACGCTCTGATGGCGCTCGACGACCCGATGGCCATCGCGGGCGCCATGACGCACGCGACGCGATCGGTGGCGCAGGACTTGACGGCCATCATGGCGCGCCGCGTGCCATCGGACACGCCGACCCAGTCGTCGTCGCACCGTCGCACGAACGTCGCCTCGCTTCCGCAGGCCAAGGCGCTCTTTGCGAGGTGGTTCGCCGAGTGCAATCCTGCAGTGGCCAGGGACGATCCTCGGCGCGCCGATCGCATATGGGACACCGAGTTGCCGAGATGGTCCGCACCGCGCCCCGGCGACGACAGCCACATGTGGTGTCGGGCCTATTGGCTTCAGCAGGAGGAGGACGCCCATGCGCACGCACGGTCGGTTCCGTGTCGGTCGCCATCGTGTCGCGTCTGCCGCGGCGATGCAAAGGGCAGCAGCATCATCTACGCGACGACCAAGCCGTGTCAGGCAAAGGCGGAGGCAGAGGCCAAGGCGACCGCATAGGTCGTAAATGAAATGGAAATAAAAGAGACGAAGCGTCCGGTGGACCTGACGCTGTCGTCGCCTTTTTGTTTGCGCGGGGACATACAATTGACGTCTACTCCTATTTCTGTGTGTGTGTGTGTGTAGGTTGCCGACGATTTGTGCGCACCGACAGGGGGCCGGTTGTGGCTGTACTGATTTACCGGAAAGGAAGCGCATTCGTCTTCCAGCGACAGCAGCGAGAAAAAGACGGACGACAAGGAGAAGCGCGCCGAAAACAAAAGTGGATGGTGGCCGCGGACATGACCCAAGCGGGGGGGGGGAGGGGGACTCAGCAACACGGCGATACACATAGAAATAAAAAGGACACGCGTCATCCGCCGTTTTTTTCCTTTCCGCGCGCGCACACACACACGCGCGCACGCGCGCGAGGCCATTGCCCAAAGCAGAAGCGGAGGAGGAGGCCGTCAACGCCAGTGCGCCGCGCGAGGGGAAAAAAGGGGACCGAAGGGAAAAAGTCGTGAGACGCGGGCTTCTCTCGCGCGCCGACGCTCTTTCATTTCCGTTTGCGTGTGGGTCTTTGCGGCAACGCCGTCACTCGCGGGACAGTCCCGACCACCGCAGCCGCACGACAGGCACGCCGGCTCTGGTCGCGCGCGACCAGAAGATCAGGCATGCAAACAATGCAGACTCGGTGGTCGTGACCACCGTGGCGATTCTCGATCGCGCGATCGAGAATCAAGGCACTCCAATTATGCGGTTTTATTTGTCGACGGCCGTGGGGGCACACGGTGCGCCGTTGTGTCGTCGCCGTCGGCGTGCGAGGACATGTGCGTGCAGCGCGCGTGCGCAACACAAAAAAGAGAAGGCTTGTGGATCGGAAGGGAAAAGGCGAGACCGCGCATCTGTGCCGCACGCGTGCGTTGGGCACCATGAACCAACATTGGGACGAAAAGGTCCATGAAGAAAAAAAAAAGCATGGAAACGAAAATGCTACTTTTCCCCTCTTTTTCTCCCTTGGCCCAGCAGGACCTGGGGGTGGACACCAGGGAGAACGAGAAACGCTCGCGCCTTTCGGTTCCTGGTTGCTGGCGGCCCTCCCGCTTTTTTTTTTTTCGCTTTTTTCGCCAGCGTCTATCTTTGGGGGTGAGGACCGCGTTGCACGGGTCCAACGGGAAACACACGTCGTCGCGGAAACCTTTTCTTTTTCGGCTTAGGAAACTTTCTGGTGGTGACAGACAACGCACGCGCTGTCTGTGCTGAGGGTGCCCTTTTTTACGGCCCTCAAGTCCGCGGCATGCGCCACGATCTCGCCCCGAAAAGGTCGAGAATGTGCGACGCCCTGCACCCGGTGGCGGGAAGGGCGCACGGTCCCCGACGACCTTGTTGCGTTGGTGTCGGCTTTTTTTTCTCCGACACCATCTGCTCGCCCTCCAAAAAAAAAGAAGAGTCGAGCGCACGACGGCGGCATAGAATAGATACCGTCGTGCCTGTTGGATGCTCTTTTTTCCTCCGTGCGCACATGCGATTGGGTGTTGCGCCGGCGCCCTAACATCTGCCGCGATGGCGTAACGTGCGCCACGGGGCATGCGCCCCAACAACGGGATGGGAGTAGGGCACCCGCTCCCACCCTCCCTTGCGTTGCCCCGCCCGAAAGGGGCCGTCGTCGTTGCCTTTGCGTGGCTGCACCCCCGCTTGGACTGCAGAAGCCCTTTTTCGTTGTCCACCCACCCACTCATTGGAAGCGCGCGCTTGCGGTCGACGGGTTGGCCAGAATAGCATAGAAGGCGGACAGGCGGACGCAACGCGCGAGGAGGCGAGGTCGACGGCGGCATGCTGCCGCTGAAAGAGGTGGAGCAGAGACTGGAAGTGGTGCGATCGGACAAGGCCAAGCCCGTGAGGCAGCGGGCGGCCCTCTACGATGCACTCCACGACCTCTACAGGCACTTTGCGGCGACCGCCAACAACAAAGCGCAGTCTCATCGTCCGACGACGACGACGACGACGATGACGGGCACGTTCTACACAGAGGGGGCCGGCGCGGCGGAACAGACAGCGTCGGCAACGGAAAAAGGTTGCGCGTACGGATCGTTCGCAGAGGTGTGTGCGAGGGAGGCCGACATGGACGTGCGGAAGGCGGACCGGTTGATCAAGGACGCGCTGGTGAAGCGTCTGTTTTGCCGGGTGGTTTTGGCCGACGACGACGACGTTGGACGACAAGGTGACGCCCAGGCGAGGTCCGAGGCGGCCACAGAGGACAGAGTGTTGGCGTCGAAAGTGTCGGCATCGTCGTACCGGTGCTTGGTGAATATGGTGGCAGGGTGGATACCACGCGAGGACTGGGTCGGTTGGTCGCGCGAGCACATGGAGGCCTGGTTTTCAGGGCCCGAGAGGCGGCCCCTCCGCCGGACCATGGGGTCGGTGTGGGTGCGGGCCAAGGCCAACGCCGCGGCGGCGGCAGGCGGAGCGTCGATGTATCCCACACGAGAGCAGTTTCTAAGGGCCTACGACGAAGAGTGCGCCAGCGCGACGGCATCAGGTGTGCGCGGATTGCACAAGAGGACGACGCGCAAGCGAAAACGCGCGATATTGGAAGTGCCGGCAGACGGACGGCCATCAACAGAGACGACGGTTCTGGCGCAGCCGTTGCTGACGCCGGCGTCGGCTGCTTCACCCTCTCTGATCCAGTCGACGTCCCCACCACAACGGCGCCGCGAAGACGGGAACGGCGAGAGGGGAAAGAGAGCGCGAACGGAATCGTGCTCAGCAGGCGCAGCGCGCTCCGCATCCGACGATGTTGCCGGTTCTCCCAGACAGGTCACCGTCGCTGATAGCAGCAGCAGCAGCAGCAGCGGGGACGGAGATGGATCGTGCGCAAACATGGAACGCCGCGATGACGATGAGGGCCCGATCGTGGAGGCGCTGCGCGAGTGCCTGGCGCGGTTGGTCAAGCGCAGCATGACAAACAGGGCCGCTGTTGCTGGACGCGGAGGCCACCGAGCGAGAATCGAGGAGTCGGCCGAGGCGCAAGAGTTGTTGAGAGCGGTCGCCGAATGCGCAGAGCGTGCATTTGAAGGACCCACGAGAGCACCTGCTCAGGACGCCGGACCGCTGCCACAACCATCATCGTCATCATCACAGCCGCCGTGGCCATCGGCGTTGGGATGGCCTCGGAACCCGAGGGGCAGGCGACGTCCGGGCGGCACGACCTATCTGGTGTCGTGCGCGCTGAGGACGGTCGCGCTGACCAACACGATGGACCTCATGGAGCGAGGCTGTCAGCAGGTGCTCGACGTCATGGCGCAGCAACGACGGCTCGCTGCTGGCGGAATCGATCCCGATGCGGTACGGCAGGGAGACACACGTGGTCGGCCGGATGGGGGACAGGTCGACATCCATCCGTCCGACAGTGCCCGACAAAGAGGCGATGACGACGACCATGTGAGAAAGGAATAAAGAAGAAAAGAAAAGCAAAAAGGCGCCGAGGACGCGAACATCGACGGTCCCGTGTGTGCTTTATTCTTTTTCACGAGAGCGGGGTCGTTGGGAATTCGAATCGCAGACAAAAAAGAAAAAAAAAGACTCGAACGACACGTCGGGTCGGCATGTCGGTTGCCGCTATACAACAATGGCAGACACGGTGGGCAATGGTCAACCGCCGCCCGCGTCGGCACCAACGACGTCCATGGTGCGTCGATAGGATGGACGGTTCATGCATCGAGGGGGCACATTCGAACGCATGCGAAGATTTATCATGGATCCTTTATTAGGAAAAAGTCGGATCGTCCCAAAAAAAAAGAGCGCGCATGCCACGAGAGAACGCATTCCGTTGTTGTCGTCGCGGCGCGTGGGCGCGAGAGAAAAAAAACGTAAACTGTTTTTTCGTTTCGTGCGCACCTGTCGGCGGCTGCAGTGGCGCCGTCGTTTTTTTTTGCTTGGGGGCGCTACGAGACAACCCGGATTTATCGAGGATGCGATATTAGGAAAGAACGACAGCCAAAGGACATGAGTAGGAATACAGGCGATACACGAAAGATGCACATATTCAGAATTTGCCGACGCAGCCCATCCCGCAAGCAGACCCTTTACAGACATCCGAAAAATTTGCATCTTTCGTGTATTGCTCGTATTCCTACTCAAGTCCAAAGAAAGAAAACCCCAAAAAGAGCGCACGTTTTTTTTCTTTGGTGCATATGCATGGCGTGCGCGACGGCGCAGGAAAAAAATCGGAAACGTTTTCTCTTTTGGTTTTGTGTCGCCTGTGGCGTCGCCGACGGTGAGAGGTGGCACCTCTTTTTTTTCCGAGGGAGCATTATGGGACATCCCGGATTTATGACGGATGCGTTTTTTAGGAAAAGTGGAGGACGGCGGAATACGCCCGCCTCTCTCGTGAGCGGTGCGCCATCGTTGGCGCGGCAGCGCAGGTTCTGTGCCTCCCCCTCCCCTCTCTCGACATGGGACAAAGGGGGAGGATTTGTAAAACGGCACGTCGACAAAAAACCTGTAGTCATGGTTTTCCGGCACAGGACAATAAGGAGGATTTGCAAAGCGGCGCGCGTTTTTTTGGTCGGAAATGGTTTTCCTTTCTCCTTTCGCTGTGCGAGCGCACCAAAGGGGGCAGGGAGGGACAAATTCTTTGGTCCATGGTGCGCGACAGGTGACCAGGGAAAAGAATGTTCGGGCGTTTTCGCTTTTTTTTCTCACCGCGAAATCTGTTTCTGTGGTCTTGGGACGGACGCCACGAAAAAATGGCAGCGATAGCGAGAAAACAGAATAAAAACGAAAATGTTTCACGTTTTTCTTCGTCGGTCTGGACTCTTTTTTTTTCTCCTTGGGGGTGTCCGTGGCGGCGCTCCTTTTTCTTCTCGTTCGGCTCGTCCAAGAGGATACTAGGAAAACAAGTTGCGGGACTTGCTTTTATTGCGCACATCATGCGACGGCCCATCGTATCTAAAATTCCTGGTCTAACACTGTATGTTGTGCTGGAAACAGAACGGAATTTGTACAATAAGTCAGCAAGTTGGCAGAAAGAGTTTATTTCAACCAACTCCACTAACTCCATCAAGTTGTGGCGCTAGTCATGCTCCAAAGCGCTATTCATCCCAAGTCATATGGCCATGACGTTCGATGGAAAACTCGTGTGGGATTGTGTACCGAGGGAGAGAGAAAAGATTGCAGCACGGCCAGACAATCGAGCACGACGGATCAATCTCGCCTCTCTTTTCGGCACATGGTCGCATCGAAATCGCGATCTGGGCAGAGCGGGACCGGCGGGGCGGCGGCCAGAGACGTGCGAAACGTCAGTCTCCCGTCGGTTGCCCTCGCGCACGCGCGTGCGTTGCATCGGTTCACACCTGCGGCGTGGCCCGAATCACGTACTGTAGCAAAGGCGTGCGCGATACACACATCATGCCACGGCAGCGGCGACACAAGGGCATACACGCTGGCAAGCGTGGATCGGACACCGCAGTCGATGGCGACCAAGGCGACGTGGGCGACTGGGGCGTGTTGACCGAATCGCAGGCGGATTCCCTGGTGCAATCGGTCAGGGGCCTGCGCAGCAGGCGCGACTCTGACCGCGCGCGCATATACGTGGCATTGCATCGCGTGTATCGGCACTTTGTGTGCCGTGGCGGTCCTCTGACAATCGGAAACGGCAGGCGCGGCGGCACGGTCTACCGGTCGTTCGGTGCCCTGTGCGTCCATGAACTCCATATCGACAAGGCCATCGTCAAGAGATCCATAAAAGAGGTGCTCATTGCCACGCTATTTAATCTCATGGCCGACGACAACGGCGACGGTCATGACGACGACGACGACGACGACGGTAGCCGGCCGAAAAGGTCATCGATCGCCGCCATTTCGCCCTCGTCATACAGATGCGTCATTCCCCTGGTGAGCGCGTGGAGCGAGACAAGCGATTGGATCGATTGGCCGCCAACAGAGTTAGAGTCTCGGTTTATGTCTTCCAAAGGCAAGCAGATCCGCGACAATCTGACCGCGGTATGGCGTGCCGCCGAGGACAGGCGCGCCGTCGATCAGTCTCCCGCCATCATGCAGTGTCACATGGTCGCCGCGTACAATGCGCTCTTTGGCGTCGTGTCTGCAGTGGAACACGACGAGGACGGCGTCGCGGAAGAGAGACCCTACAATAGCAGCGCGATCCGGACGACCATGGCGACATATCGCGGCGGCGGCGGCAGCAGCCGCAGCAGTGCACGGCCGATGGCCCACACGCCGCGGATCGCAGCGCTGGTCAAAGGCAGTGTCGCGATGCCAGCAGGCAACCTGCCGCCCGCGTTGAGCAAGGTGCTCGATGACGTTGCGCCTCAACCGACACGTGGAAAGCGTGCATGGGCATCCGACGACGACAGCGACAGCGGCACCGACGACGACGACGACGACGACGACGACGACGGAGAGGTCGCCGCATGTTCGCGCGGCGAGTCGTTCGGGAGGACCGCCAAGAAGAGAAGGACGCAAGCGGCTGCCCACCACCACGGCGGCCACGCTTTGGAGAACAGAGGCGGACGGTGCCCACGCGAGTCGAGCAGCGTCGTTGCGCGAGACGCGATCGATCCACACAAGGCGCGCGAGCGATACGGAGCCGGAAGCACGAGCGGCGATTGTCCGGGAAGTGACGTCGAGGCAGAATACGGCGCAGGCGACAGCGCAGAGTATGACGAGGATGAGGCACTGATCATCGGGTGCCTGCTGTACCACTTGCGCCTACTGGATGAGCGCATCGCCGCAATCGGTGCGGGGGCAGCCAACCGCGGCGGCGGCGTGGCATGCACAGATGTTTTGAATTCGGCCGAGGCCAAAGGGCTTATCGACGTGCTCGGCGAGTGCGCGATGCGCGCTCTGGAGGGTCCCATCGCCATCTCATCTCTGTCGTCAAGGTCGCCGCCGTGGACGTGGCCGCGCAATCCCAACAGCGGGCACCGGCGCCGAGGTGGTGACACGCATCTGATATTGAGCGCGTTGAGACTCGTGTCGTCCGTTGGCGACATGGACATCATCGATCAAGGCGTCGAGCGCGTGATGTCGGTGGTAAGGGATCACCGCCGCCGCACGGCCACCGAGGCGTCGTAGATGGATGGATGGCTGCCAAAAGATCCAACCGACCGATGTGCCTCTCCTGAACGCGCCGCCGATCCAGAGAGCGAGATACAGCAGCGACACCCGGGAGAGGATACGGGATGGATCGGGGGTGTTTTTTTATTGACGATGTGCATGGATGACCGCACGACGCCCAGTAATGGCGCGAGCGAGGAACAGGAAAAAAAATAAAGAGGAAAACAAAAAAAACATGCACGCGTAATTCGAGCGTGCGGGCGTGGTGTGCCTGCTCGCGCAGAGACCCCGCTCGTTCGATAGCCCGAAGCCGATAAACTCGCATCGCAAGGAGAAGCCGGGCGAAAAATCTCCGAGCCGTTGCTACCCCACGTCGAGCAAACGGGTGCCGATTGACCGTCGGGCGGCGTGCGGCAGCGACCATCAGTCCCTGAAGAAAAAAAAACGAAAACGAGACACTTGGCGCTCATTGGTCGTACCAGGCGGGAGGGGTGCACAAAAGCAGGGGCGGCGTGCCGCGGATGCCTACAGAGCGGGCGCATTTTTTTACCGTTCCGGAGGGCGTCGCGGCGACCAAACAGGACCAAGGACGAGCACACCCCCCACGTGCGCGCGCGTCTGTGTGTGTGGCAAGGCCAACGGGGCGTAACGGCACCTCGCCGCGATTTTTATTGGCGACAAACCTCTCCTTCCCCTTTTCGGGCCTCCTGCTCGAATTACGAACGGGCCCGTTTTGCCGTCGCTTCACCGTGGGCGTTGCTGTGCGGCCAGAGACAGTTGGGCGTCAACGTTGCACGACACATACGCGAACTGCGGACGAGCGTGCGGAGAGGGAAAAGAAGGAGGATGCTGTCGTTGCGCGATGCGTGGCGCAGGGTAGAGACGGTGCGCCTGGCCTCATCAAAAAGGGCGCACGATCGCATCGCCCTCTATGGTGCGCTGCACGAGTTGCACTGCCATTATGTGGCCAGCGTCGGGGGCGCGCCGACGGCGGAGACGGCGCCGTCCGGCGAGGCCAGTGCGGAGCCTTGGCGCTACGAGTCATTTGGGGATCTGTGCGTCAAAGAGATTGGCATCGACAAGCACACAGTCTACAGGTCCATCAAGCAGACGCTCATCGCGAGGCTGTTCTGTGAGGCGTCCATGCTGGCCGATGAGGTCGATCGCACGGCGGCATCCAAAGTGGCCTCGTCGTCCTACAGATGCCTCGTCGCGCCCGTGAGCGAATGGAGCGCTCCGGACGACTGGATCGATTGGCCGCTGGCGAGATTGATGACGTGGTTGGCGGCGCGCGAGCAGGAGGGCCTACGCGACCTGCTCGTGTCGGTGTGGCGGCGCGCCAAAGGCAAGGTCGGCGGCAAGGGGAACCGACGCCTCATGCGCCGCCATTTCGAGGAGGCCTACGCAGACGAGTGTGCCGCCATCGCTGCTGCAGCCGCCACGTCGCGATCACCGACCCCGTGCCGTCGGGCGGTTCGACACAGCACGTCTCGCCCTGGCGCCGCCTGCGGCTCACACGGTATTGAGCCAATACGGAACGACGACGCCGGGAGCGCTTCGCATGACGACCCTCTCTCTCCATCACCGCGCCCACCAAGCGACCCGAACGCGCATGACGACGGCGACGGGGCCAAGTGCATGCCGAGAAAGAGGAAAAGGTTGGACACTGCGGACCGACGGGGTGGCCGCCGCGCAACGTCGCGAGGCGGCAACGGACACAACACACAGGACGGCAATGGCGACGACGACGATGAGCAAGCAGAGACCGAGAGCGAACACGCTCCCGTCAAACGGCGCGCGAGAACAGCCATCGACGGGCGATTCAGCCATCGCGAGACTAGCGCTCTGCAAGAGCGGTCAGATGCTCCAACGGCGGAGCGGGCGCCATCACCGCCCCGCCCGACTGAGGGCGTTTATTCGACGGAACGAGCGCTCACGGCGGCAGCGGCTGCTGCTGCCGCTGCCGCCATTCCGCTCGGTCCTAACGCTAGACCAACGTCCGAGGCCTTTGCCTGTGTATCGACTGCGCTGATGGCACAACCGCAGCCACGGCAGGCGCCGCCATTGTCGCCGGCGACGACGACGATGATGACTGGGTCGGAGCCAAATGGTGCCCACGACCGACAAGGAAGCGACGCGTAATAACGAATAAATCTTTTATTTCTCCGGAAAAAAGGGAGAGTCGGAGAGGTGCCGACCGTGGATGACAAGCACTCTTCCTTTTTGCCATGGATTGATGTGATTGATCGTGCGCGCGCGGTCGACCAGATGGGGGACAAGACGGCGTCCACCCGTCTGACACTGTCGGAAAGGAATGAAGAGGACAAAAGCAAAGGAGGCTCGTATGCGTCTCTTTTTTTCCATGAGAGCGATCGTTGCGAATTCGAATCGCAGACAAAAAAAAGAAAGATTCGAACGACACGTCGGATTGGCATTTCCATCATTTGCGTTTTTTCCCCGTTCCTCTCGCAGACCGCCCCCCATACAGTGATGGCGGGCAACGGTGGGCTGCCTCCTTTGCGGACTGCCCGCGCCGGCATCGCCGACGTCCACGGTGCGTCGATAGGATGGACGGTTCATGCGTCGAGGGGGCGCATTCGAACGCATGCGAAGATTTATCGTGGATCCTTTATTAGGAAAAAGTCTGATCATCCCAAAAAAAGGGCACGCATGCCACAAGAGAACGCATTCCATTGTTGTTGCTGTCGTCGTCGCAACGCGTGGGCGCGAAAGAAAAAAAAACGTAAACCGTTTTTTCGTTTCGTACGCGCCCGTCGGTGGCGGCAATGGGCCGTCGTTTTTTTTTTCTTGGGGGCGTTATGGGACAACCCGGATTTATCAAGGATGCGGTATTAGGAAAGAACGTCCGCCAAAGAGAAAAAAAAGAAAAACGCGCGCCTTTTCTTTTCTGTTTGGTGCGTGTGCATGGCGTGCGTGAATGGCGCAGGAAAAAAAAACGTAAACGCTTTTTCGTTTCTCGCCTGCGCTCGCTGTCGGCGATGACAACGGGGCCGTCGGTTTTTTTCCCCTGAGAGTTGTGTGATGCATCCCGGATTTATGGTAGATGCCTTTTTAAGAAAAAGTCGTGGCACCCAAGCAAAAAATACCGACGATGAAAAAACCGAACGTGGGGTAATGTGTTTTCGTTGCCGTGCGCGCCCGTGCGGTGGTGACGGGCGACATGGTAGGTGAGAAAAAGAAAAAGACAGTCGAAAGCATTCCTTTTTTTTTCGTTTTGTTTTTGCGCGTGTCATCATCGTCATTTTGCACGTGCAACACGCAGACGAGAGCGACGACAATGAAGCGAACGGCCGAGGCAATGTCGTCGTCAGACACGGAGCGGGCGGAACACGCGCGGGCAGTCGTCACGATAGAGGATCTGCCTGTAGAGGTCCTGTGGGTGATTCTGAGGGAAAAGGTGGACAGGGTGGACAGGGTGGCCTGCAAGAGGGTGTCGACGCTGTGGAGGCAGGTGTTGACGGCGGCGGTGGAACGCAAGGCGATAAAAAGGGACCACGAAGAGGACGGGGCACGGGCCTACATGGCGGCGGTGGCGCGGAATGGATGGACGAGGGTGATGGAGTGGGCGGGATCAGAGGGGATCGAGTGGCGCACGTGGGGTAGGTGGACGTGCGCCAAAGTGGCGCGAAGCGGCCACCTGGAGGCGCTGCGGTGGGCGCGGTCAGAGGGATGCGCGTGGAACGAGTGGACGTGCGCTTCGGCGGCCGAGGGAGGACATCTAGAGGTGCTCAGGTGGGCTCGGGAGAACGGATGCCCGTGGAACGAGAGGACATGCGCATGGGCGGCCTATGGGGGCCACTTGGAGGTGCTCCAGTGGGCTCGGGCCAACGGATGCCCGTGGCGCAAGGATACGTGCCGTTATGCGGTCAAGGGTGGCCATCTAGAGTTGCTCCAGTGGGCTCGGGCCAACGGGTGCCCGTGGGACCAGAGGGTGTGCGCCAAGGCGGCCAAGGGCGGCCACATGGACATCCTCCGGTGGGCCCGAGAGAGCGGATGCCCATGGGGCGAATCGACGTGCGCCGAGGCGGCCAAGAGGGGTGACCTGGAAATGCTCCGATGGGCGAGGGAGAATGGATGCCCGTGGGGCCCGTGGACGTGCTATGGGGCAGCCGGAGGAGGCCATCTGGAGACGCTCCGATGGGCCAAGGCCAACGGATGCCCCTGGGGCGAATCGACGGCGGCATTCGCGGCCAGAGGGGGTCACCTGGAGGTGCTCAAATGGGCGCGAGAAAATGGATGTCCGTGGGGGGGCGAGTGGGGGGGCGAGTTGACGTGCGCGTGGGCGGCCGAGGGCGGCCACCTGGAGGTGCTCCAGTGGTTGAGGGCCAACGGATGCCCATGGGACAAGGCCACGTGTGCCCACGCGGCAGAGGGAGGCCACATGGACGTACTCCAATGGGCGCGAGACAATGGATGTCCATGGGACGAATCGACGTGTGCCAAGGCTGCCAAAGGCGGCCGTCTGGAGGTGCTCAAGTGGGCTCGAAAGAACGGGTGTCCGTGGAACGAAAATACGTGCTCCCACGCGGCCGAGAGCGGCCATCTGGAGGTATTGAAGTGGGCGCGGCTCGGCGGGTGCAAGTGGACAAGTGGGACGTCCTTCTTCGCGGCCCAGAGAGGCCATCTGGAGGTGCTCAAGTGGGCGAGGGGGAATGGATGCCCGTGGGACAAGTACACGTGCTCGACCGCAGCCTACCATGGCCACCTAGAGGTGCTCAGGTGGGCCCACGAGAGTGGGTGCCCGTGGGACGAGGGCACATGCACCTCTGCGGCCGAGGGCGGCCACCTGGAGGTGCTCCAGTGGGCGCGAGCCAGCGGGTGCCCGTGGGACGAAAAGACGCGCGCCCGCGCCGAATGTGGCGGCCATTTGGATGTGCTCGAGTGGGCGCGGGAGAACGGATGCCCGTAGAATGAGAGGAAAAAAACGATGCGGGCGGGCCACTCTGGGAATCGACCGTGGGCAGTCGGCGTGATGGGGGGAGAAAAAAAAAAGAGAGGCACGCGCAGGGGCGAAAAGACGCCGATGGGTCGAGAGAGGGGGAAATAAAAGGCATGCGGTCGAGTGGGCTTTCTTTCATTCACTCATGTGCCGCCGCCGGTGGCGGACGGACAAGCGGCATCGCCTCTGCCGATGGACGGTGCATCGATGGCAATCCGTGGTTGACGACTCTTTCGAGGAGGGGTCGGGAAACAAGAAAGGGAAGAAGATTGGGGGATGATGTGCATTTTCTTTGGCCGTCATGCGCACGACGGTGGGGCGCAAAAAGAAAAGGGGGTCGAAAGCGCTCTTTTTGGAGGGATTTGCGCGTGTTGCCGTCGCCGTCCGTCGACCATGCGCACGCCCCTGATGACGGCGGCGAAAAGGCGATCGACTTTTTTTTTCTCACCCCAATGGACGCTGTGATGCAAGAGGGATATTTATGGTGGATTCTTTATTAGGAAAGAATGCGATCGCCGAAAAGCGACGGGTCGGCATCAAAGGAAAAAGACGGGCAGGGGGGATTTGGCGTTTGCGTTTTTTCGTCTGCAGCGCGCGAACGAACGCGGCGTCGATGGTGGAAGAGAAAAAAAACGTAAACACCTTTCCGTTTCACGCGCGTGCTCGCTGTCGGCGACGATGACAACAAGGCCGTCGGTTTTTTATCTTGGGAGTTGTGTGATGCATCCCGGATTTATGGTGGATGCCTTTTTAAGAAAAAGTCGTGGCATCCGAGCAAAAAAATACCGGCAATGAAAAAACAAACGTGGGTGGTAATGCGTTTTCATTGGTGGCTGGGGGGAGGAGCCATTGTGGGTGAGGAAGAGAGAGAAAAAAAAAGAATCGAAAGCGTTTTTTTTTCGGTTTTGTTTTTGCGCGTGTCATTCGTCGTCGTTTGTAGGTTGCGTGTGTGCACACAGACGAGAGCGACGGCGACGATGAAGCGAAAGACCGAGGCCATGTCGCCGGATGGGGAGCGGGCGGAATGCGTGCGCGCGGCCGCCACGATAGAGAACCTGCCCACAGAGATCGTATGGATGATGTTGAGGGAAAAGGTGGGCCGGGTGGACAGGGTGGCCTGCGGGCGGGTGTGCGCGCTGTGGAGGCAGGTCCTAAAACGCGATACGAGATGGAGGATGCACACCGACGGCGGGGCGTCGGTCTACATGAGGGCGGTGGCGCGAAAGGGGTGGACGAGGGTGATGAGGTGGGCGCGGTCGGAGGGGTGCGCGTGGGGCTGGGGGGCGTGCGAGGAGGCGGCCAGAAGAGGCCATCTGGAGACGGTCGAGTGGGCGCGCGAGAACGGGTGCTCGTGGGACAAGTGGGCGTGCGCCGCGGCGGCCGGCGGGGGCCATCTGGAGGTGCTCCGGTGGTTGCGAGCCAACGGATGTCCGTGGGACGAGGAGACGTGCGCGCAGGCGGCCAGAAGAGGCCACATGGGGGTCCTGCGGTGGGCCCGGGCCAACGGATGCGAGTGGGACTGGAGGACGTGCTACCGTGCAGCCGAAGGGGGCCACCTGGAAGTGCTCGAATGGGCTCGGGCCGACAGATGCCCATGGAACGAGGACACGTGCGCCCGGGCGGCCCGAGGAGGCCACACGGAGGTGCTCCAGTGGGCACGGACCAACGGGTGTCCGTGGGGCAAGAATACATGCGCCTGTGCGGCCAAGGGCGGCCACCTGGAGGTGCTCCAGTGGGCTCGGGCCAATGGGTGCCCATGGGACGGGGACACGTGCGATGAAGCGGCAGCGGGTGGCCATCTGCAGGTTCTCAAATGGGCTCGCGAAAACGGGTGCCCTTGGGGTCCGTGGACGTGCGCCCGTGCGGCGGGGGGCGGCCACCTGGAGACGCTCCGATGGGCGAGGGAGAATGGATGCCCGTGGGACAGGGAGACGTACGCCTCGGCGGACGAGGGCAGACATGCCGAGGTGCTCGATTGGATCACGGCCAACGGATGCCCGCGGTTTTAGGGGGAGAGGGTCG
>LNAP01001395.1_pt1 | contig 25670 bp, 20 predicted proteins | sample 602601 | NCBI WGS metagenome assembly LNAP01 (sample SAMN02440304, study PRJNA202911) | soil metagenome | biome: Subtropical and temperate rainforests or woodlands; isolation source: soil samples (1 kg each in a 20% v/v slurry with milli Q water) were... ...
GATTGTGGGTGGCGCCGAAGTGCGGGTTGTCGGTGACGGCGCCCAGCGCGCCCTCGTCCATGTTGGTCTTGCCCAGCAGAGCCGCACCGGACGCACGCAGCCGCGCCACCACGTGCGCGTCCTCCTGCACCGGCTTGCCGCGGCCCGGCAGGCCGACCCGGGTCGGCCAGCCGGCGATGTCGAAGTTGTCCTTCAGCGCGATCGGGATGCCGTCCAGCCGACCGATCACGCCGTCGCGGCGGCGCCGTTCGGCCAGCTGCGCCTGGTCCTGCAGCAGGCCGGAGCGCTGGTCGACATAGGCATGCAGTTCCGGATCGATCCGCTCGATCGCCTGCTGGTAGACGTCGGCCAGTGCCTGCGGCTGCACCCGGCCCAACGCCAGCCAGTGCAGCAACTGGCACAGCGAGGCGCGGCGCAGGTCGAGGTCGGCGATCGGCGGCATCGAATTCATGAGCACTCCCTTGGGTTGCCCCGATTATCGCCGCGTCCGGTGAAGCGATTGCAAGCGGTGGCGCAGCACGCGTTGCCGCACGGCGCCCGAAAACGGACAATGGCGGCCTGACCCATACCCTCACGCACGGCAGCCGCCTGCGCCTCCACCCAGCACCAGGGAGTCCGCCATGAGCGAACGCGAAACCATGGAATACGACGTTGTCGTCGTCGGCGCCGGTCCGGCCGGCCTGTCGTTCGCGATCCGCCTGAAGCAGCTGAAGCCGGAAGTGAGCGTGTGCGTGATCGAGAAAGCCTCGACCATCGGCGCGCAGATCCTCTCCGGCGCGGTGATCGAGCCGCAGCCGCTGGACGCGCTGCTGCCGGGCTGGCGCGCTAACCCGCCGCCGATCTGCGTGCCGGCTGGCCCGGACGAGTTCTACCTGCTGAGCAAGACCGGCGCACGCAAGCTGCCGCTGCCGCCGGGCATGCACAACCACGGCAATTTCATCGTCTCGCTGGGCGCGATGTGCGCGTGGCTGGCGCCGCAGGCCGAGGCGCTGGGCGTGGACGTGTTCCCCGGTTTCGCCGCCGCCGACACCATCTACAACGAAGACGGTTCGGTCGCCGGCGTGCGCATCGGCGACATGGGCGTGGCGAAGGACGGCACGCACAAGCCGGGCTACACCGAAGGCATCGACATCAAGGCGAAGGTCACCGTGCTGGCCGAAGGCGCGCGCGGCAGCCTCACCAAACAGCTGGTCAAGCGCTTCCAGCTGGATCAGCACAGCGACCCGCAAGGCTACTCGATCGGCATCAAGGAACTGTGGCAGGTGCCGGCCGGCCGCGTGACCCCCGGCAAGATCGTGCACAGCTTCGGCTGGCCGGCCGATACCCGCACCTACGGCGGCGGCTTCCTCTACCACCTCGACGGCGACCGCATCGCGCTCGGCTATGTCAGCGGGCTCGACTACAGCGACCCGAACTACCAGCCGTGGGAAGCGTTCCAGCAGTGGAAGCATCACCCGCTGATCAAGCCGCTGCTGGAAGACGGCAGCATCCTTTCCGCCGGCGCGCGCGCGATGGCCACCGGCGGCTACCAGTCGCTGCCGAAAGTGGAAATGCCCGGCGCGCTGCTGATCGGCGACACCGCCGGCCTGCTCAACGTGCCGAAGATCAAGGGCACCCACCAGGCGATCAAGAGCGGCATGCTGGCCGCCGAACACCTGGCCGAAAAGCTCGACGCCCGCGGCTTCGATGCCAGGCTTCGTGGTTCGGAGGTGATGGCCGAGCTGAAGAAAGTGCGCAACGTGAAACCCGGCTTCAAGAAAGGCCTGTGGTTCGGCATGCTCAACGCCGCCTGGGAAACCGCCACGGCCGGGCTGTCGCCGTGGACGCTGAAGAACAAGGCCGACTGGTCCAGCCTGCACAAGCTCGGCGCGCAGGAAGAGCCGAAGCGCGACTACGTGCAACGCACGCTCGCCCCACGCGACCGCCTGGCCGGCGTCTACTTCGCCGCCACCGAGCACGACGAGGACCAGCCGATCCACCTGCACGTGGCCGACACGAACATCTGCATCGACCAGTGCACCACCGAATACGGCAATCCGTGCACCCGCTTCTGCCCGGCCAGCGTCTACGAGATGGTCGAGGACGAAGCGGGCCGCCGCCTGCAGGTCAACGCGGCCAACTGCGTGCACTGCAAGACCTGCGACATCAAGGACCCGTACGAGATCATCACCTGGGTCACGCCGGAAGGCGGCTCCGGGCCGAATTATCAGAACCTGTGAAGTTGCGTGTCGACGCGGCAGGAGTCATGTGGACCGCCACGCAGCTGCGTGGCCCGGGCGTCGACCGCTTGTTGCGTGATGCGCAACATGCTAGCATGCATGGCATGATCAAGTCGTTTCGACACAAGGGTTTGCGCAAACTCTTCGAAACTGGCAACACTGCTGGCATCCAGGCAAGCCATGCCAAAAGGCTGCGAATGCAACTGGCGGCCCTGGATACCGCGCAGTCCATTGATGATATGGATTTGCCAGGCTTCGCGCTTCATCCGCTCAAAGGCGAGATGAAGGGCCGCTGGGCCGTCTCGGTCAATGGCAATTAGCGGCTGACGTTCGAGTTCCAAGACGGGAACGCCTACGTCCTGAACTACGAGGACTATCACTAATGGCCATGTACACCCCCCCCCATCCCGGCGAGTTCATCACGAACATCTACCTTGAGCCCAATGGCATCAGTGGCCGCGAGCTTGCAGTCAAGCTTGACGTAGCTGCCTCCACCCTCAGTCGTATCCTGAAGGGCACGAGCCGCGTCACTCCAGAGATGGCACTCCGTCTTTCCAAGGCAATCGGCCGCACTCCCGAGAGCTGGCTTCTGCTGCAGGACAACCATGATCTTTGGGTTGCGCGTCAGTACGTGGATCTGAAGCGCGTGGCCAAGCTTCGATTGGCAGTGGCCTGACTTCGGCCTCAATCAGGCAGCGAATCACCGAAACACATGGGCTTCGTCCCGAATGTCGCAAAACCGGTGATATCAAGGATTCGCATGAAACCGTCTCATGGGTCACGCAGGAAGGTGGCTGTGCAGGATCGAACCGTCAAAGCCTCCGAGCGACCAGGAGCAGTCCGCTGATCGGCAACCTGCACTGGCGACTCAAGCGCCTCGGCTACCTGTGGCAGCGAACGCGCGGCAGCCTCGCGCTGCGCGGCTGGCGCGGCACGCTGGCGCGGATGCGGCAGGAGTTCCAGTCACGCCCCGAGCTGGATGAGGCACTGGCGCTGCTGCCGCTGGACGAACCGTTCGCGCCATTTGCGCTGCCGGTCAGCGACCAGCCGCAGGTGTCGGTGATCATTCCGGTTCACGGCAAGCTCGCCTACACCCTCGCCTGCCTGCGCTCGCTGGCGCGGCAGGGTGCGCAGGCGCCGTTCGAGGTGATCGTGGTGGACGACGCGTCGCCGGACGCCAGCGCCGCCACGCTGGCGCAGGTCGGCGGCCTGCACCTGCTGCGCAACGCCGCCAACCTCGGTTTCATCGGCAGCTGCAACGCCGGCGCCGACGCGGCTCGCGGCGAGTTCCTGCTGTTCCTCAACAACGACACCCAGGTCACGTCCGGCTGGCTGGATGCGCTGCTGCGCTGCTTCGCCGAGCGTGCCGATTGCGGCATCGCCGGCAGCCGGCTGGTCTATCCGGATGGGCGCCTGCAGGAGGCGGGCGGCCTGGTGTTTGCCGACGGCAGCTGCTGGACCACCGGCCGCTTCGAACCGCGCGACGTACCGCTGTTCCGCTGCCGCCGCGAGGTCGACTACGTCTCCGGCGCCTCGCTGCTGATCCGCCGCGAGCTGTTCCGCCGCGTCGGCGGCTTCGACGCGCGCTACGCACCGGCCTACTACGAGGACGCCGACCTGGCGTTCGCGGTGCGCCGGCTCGGCCTGCGCGTGTATTACGAGCCGGCCAGCACGGCGATCCACTGCGAGGGCATCAGCGCCGGCACCGACCTGGACCGCGGCATGAAGCGCCACCAGCGGCCCAACCAGGCGAAGTTCGTCGACAAATGGACGGCCGAACTCGCCACCCAGCCGCCCACCGGCACGCCACTCGAACGCGCGATCCACTGGCGCCGGCGCGGCCGCGTGCTGGTGGTGGACGCGATGACGCCGGAGCCTGCGCGCGACTCCGGTTCGTTGCGCCTGTGCGCGATCCTGCGCCTTCTCGACGGGCAGGGCTGGAGCACCGCCTTCCTGCCCGACGACGGCCGCGCCAGCCCGGCGGAGATCGACGCGCTCGGCGCACTGGGCTGCGAAGTGTTGTGCAAGCCGTGGGTGGCCGATCTGCCCCGATGGCTGCGCGAGCACGGCAGCGAACTGCACGCGGTGATCCTGTGCCGGCACACCGTCGCCGGCCAGTACGCCGGGCTGGTGCGCCGCCATGCGCCGCAGGCGAAGCTGCTGTTCGATACGGTGGACCTGCACTTCCTGCGCGAACGGCGCGCCGCCGAACTCGGCGGCAGCACCCTCATGGCTCGCCAGGCCGAAGCCGCACGCCGCAGCGAGCTGGCCCTGATCGAACAGGCCGACGTCAGCTTCGTGGTCAGCCCGCACGAGCGGGCACTACTGGCGCGGCTGTTGCCGCAGGCGCGGGTGGAACTGCTGTCCAACATCCACGACGTGCACGGCTGCCGGCAACCCTACGCGGGACGCCGCGACCTGGTCTTCATCGGCGGCTACGGCCACCCGCCGAACAGCGACGCGGTCCGCTGGATCGCCGGCGAGATCCTGCCGAAGCTGCGCGAGGCACTGCCCGATATCTGCGTGCACGTACTCGGCGACATGCCCGATGCGGCGCGGCGCGAGCTGGCCACGCCGGGCCTCGAATTCCACGGCCGCGTGGCCGAGTTGGCGCCGTGGCTGGACCGCTGCCTCGCCACCCTGGCGCCGCTGCGTTTCGGCGCCGGCGTGAAGGGCAAGATCAACATGGCGATGAGTCATGGCGTGCCGGTGATCGCGACCACGATCGCGGTGGAGGGTATGCGATTGACTGACGGCACGAACGTGCTGGTGGCCGACGACGCCAGCGCCTACGTCAACGCCATCCAGCGGCTGCAGCACGACGAGACACTCTGGCGGCAACTGTCCGAACATGGTCTGGACAACGTGCAACAGCACTTCTCCGCCGCCGCCGCCGCGGCCACCCTGCATCGCGCTCTGGATTGACTGCGCGTACTAGCGCGGTTGATCAGCCGTACCGCTCCGCCATGATCAGTGTTCCGTTGGTGATCAGAACCGCGGACGCTGGCCGATCCCACGATCTTGTCCGCCTCAGTGTTGGTGTATTTGACAACACCTTGTGAGTGTTGGTATGTTCTCCAACATGAAAGCCAAACTGCTGCTCCGCGAGCGCCAAAGCCTGACGGAAACAGCGTTCATTGAGGCTGTCATTTGGCACGTGCCCAGGCCAGTGTCCGGCAGTGACCATGACTACAAGTACAGCTTGGTGCTGGTTGCTGAAGGTGTCTGCGTACTGCGATATGACAACGAAGCTGGCAAAGGCGACCACAAGCATGTTGCCGGTCACGAAGTGACCTATCGCTTCATCGACTTGTCCACGCTGCAAACCGATTTCTGGAACGACGTTGAAGCGTGGAGGGCAGAGCAATGAAAACAGTGACGCTCGGTGTTTCTTCAGTTGAGGCAACTAAGCGGCGAATGGCCGCCGCTTTCCAGGGCGAGGCGCAGGGCACGTTCATTTCGTTCACGTCGATTGAACTGCTCTGGAAAGTGCTGACCGCCAAACGATGGGAAATCCTGCATGCCATGACAGGTCAAGGTAAGCTGGCGATCCGCGAGGTGGCCCGCCGTGTCGGCCGCGATGTCAAAGCTGTTCATGGCGATGTGACGGCCCTCGTCCATGCTGGCGTACTTGAACGATCGGGCGATGGGGTATCGTTTCCCTACGACGCCGTGCATGTCGATTTCACTCTGCGCAAAGCAGCGTAGCTACACACGTTTTCTGACGATCCGGCCACCAGCGCGGTGGGTGATCACGGTGCGTCGAAACTCTGATCATTTCTCACCAGCGCACGCAATTGACCACAATCGTGCCAACCGCGATGCTCCGGCATCACCACTGATAGACCACCATGCCCCTCCGCGACTTCGCCAAACGCTGTCTGTTCACCGCGCTGCGCACCGGCTTCCGGCTGACCCCGATGCCGGGCACCACACGCGACCGGCTGCGCCAGCGTTTCCTGGACCGGCACGCGGACCTGCTGCCGCAGGGGCCGCGCGGCCAGTCGGCCGAGATGTCGCAAACCGAGCACCGGCCACGCAGCCAGGCCGCCGGGCGCGCGATCGGTTTCGTACCCCGGCGCAGCGGTACGCTGCCGACGCCGCTGCCCGCCACCGTGGTGGCGTTCTACCTGCCGCAGTTCCACCCGATTCCGGAGAACGATGCGTGGTGGGGCGAAGGCTTCACCGAGTGGCACAACGTGACGCGCGCGCTGCCGCAGTTCGAAGGGCATGCGCAGCCGCGCCTGCCCGGCGAGCTGGGCTTCTACGACCTGCGCCTGGCGGACACGATGCGCCGGCAGATGCAGCTGGCCCGCGAATACGGTATCGCCGCGTTCTGCAGCTACTTCTACTGGTTCGCCGGCAAGACCCTGCTGGAAACGCCGCTGCAGCAATGGCTGGCCGACCCCACGCTCGACCTGCCACTGTGCCTGTGCTGGGCCAACGAGAACTGGTCGCGGCGCTGGGACGGCCGCGCCGACGACATCCTGATCGGCCAGCAACACAGCCCCGCCGACGACCTCGCCTTCATCGAACACGTCGCGCGCTATCTCGCCGACCCGCGCTACCTGCGCGTCGATGGCAAGCCGCTGCTGCTGGTCTACCGCCCCGGCCTGCTGCCGGACCCGAAGGCGACTGCCGCGCGCTGGCGCGCATGGTGCCGCGCCAACGGCATCGGTGAGATCCAGCTTGCCTACGTGCAGAGTTTCGACCGGGTCGATCCGCGCACGATCGGCTTTGACGCCGCGGTGGAATTTCCGCCGAACAACACCACGCCCGCGCCGATCACCGCGCGGCAACACCTGCTCAACCCGGACTACTGCGGCGACGTGCACGACTGGCGCGAACTGGCGCGGCAGTCGATGGCGCAGCCCGAGCCCGCTTATCCGCGCTACCCCGGCGTCAATCCGGGCTGGGACAACGAGCCGCGCCGCAGTGGTGGCGGCCGCGTGTTCGCGCACGCCTCGCCGCGCGGCTATCGCGACTGGTTGCGGCATGCCATCGGTGTTGCGCAGCAACGCTTTCCGGCGCAGCCGCTGGTGTTCGTCAACGCCTGGAACGAATGGGCCGAAGGCGCCGTGCTGGAACCGGACAGCCGGCTCGGCCACACTTGGCTCGAAGCCACCCGCGCTGCACTGCAGCCGGCGCCGGCCGCCGATACGCGTCCCTGCGCGGTGATCCATGTCTGGTATCCCGAGCTGCTGGACGAACTGGTGGCGGCACTACGCGCCAGCGGCACCGACTGGCGCATCGTGATCACCACCGCCCACGAGCGCGCGCAGGCCGTGCGCGAACGGATAACGCAGCTCGGCCTCGACGCCGAGATCGAAGTGTTCGAGAACCGTGGCTGCGACATCCTGCCTTTCCTGCACGTGGCCAACCGCCTGCTCGACGAAGGCGTGACCACCGTGCTGAAACTGCACGGCAAGCGCTCCACCCATCGCCAGGACGGCGAAATCTGGCGCTGCGAACTGCTCGACAAGCTGCTCGCGCCCGAGCATGCCGCGCGCATCGCAGCCGCCTTCCGCGACGACGCCACGCTCGGCCTGGTACACGCCGAGGGCCACCTGCAACCGCTGGACTACTGCTGGGGCGCCAACCAGGCCAACGTCGACTATCTCACCCGTCGTCTCGGCATCGCGGCGCCACAGGTGGAACACGACAGCTTCATCGCCGGCAGCATGTTCTGGCTGCGCCCGGCGGCACTGCGCCTGCTGCTGGACGCCCATCTGGAAGTGGCGGAGTTCGAGGCTGAAGCGGGCCAGCTCGACGGCACCCTGGCCCACGCCATCGAACGCGTGTTCAGCCTGAGCGCCAGCGCCGGCGGCTTCAGCACGGTCAGCGCGGCCAGCCTGCTCGGCCTCGCCGAAACGGCGCCCGGGACGTATCCGTACGCGCGACGCAGCGGCTGATCACCCTCGCCGCGTCGCAACGCCGCCGAACCGTTCATTTCGTACGATTGTTCGATGCCGGGTAGAATGGCGGTTTCGCACCCCTGCTGGGGCGGCCAACGAGGTAGGAATCGCAGATGAAAATTCTGGTCGGCTACAAGCGCGTCGTGGACTACAACGTGCGCGTCCAGGTCAAGTCCGACGGCAGCGGTGTGGTCACCGACGGCGTCAAGCTGTCCGCCAACCCGTTCGACGACATCGCGCTGGAAGAGGCACTGCGCCTGCGCGAGAAAGGGGTGGCCGAGGAAGTGATCGTGGTCGGCATCGGCCCGGCCGATCTCACCGCGCACCTGCGCAACGGCCTGGCCATGGGCGCGAACCGCGCCATCCACGTGGTCACTGCCGATGCCGTACAGCCGCTCACCGCCGCCCGCGTATTCCTCAAGCTGATCGAGAAGGAGCAGCCTGGCCTGGTGATCCTGGGCAAGCAGGCGATCGACGACGACGCCAACCAGACCGGCCAGATGCTCGCCGCACTGTGGGATCGCCCGCAGGCCACGTTCGCCAGCAAGGTCGACATCGCTGACGGCAAGGCCACGGTGACCCGCGAGGTCGACGCCGGCCTGGAAGTGATCGAAGCCGAACTGCCGGCGGTGATCACCACTGACCTGCGCCTCAATGAACCACGATTCATCAAGCTGCCCGACATCATGAAGGCGAAGTCCAAGCCGATCGACACGATCGAGTTCGGGTCGCTCGGTGTCGAGGCGCACGACCAGCTGAAAACCACGCACTACGCCGCGCCGGCCAAGCGCAGCAAGGGCGTGATGGTGAAGGACGCGGCCGAGCTGGTTGCTGCATTGAGGCAGAAGGGCCTGCTGTAACCACACATCCCTGTAGGAGCCCACCCTGTGGGCGACGCTTTTCGACACGCCGCCCAAGAGCATCGCCCACAGGGTGGGCTCCTACACAAAAGCTTCGGAGACACACATGAGCAAGATCCTGGTCATCGCCGAACACCTCGGCGGCAAACTCAACTCCTCCACCGCGCGCGCCGTAAGCGCTGCCGCTGCGGTGAAGGGCGAAGCGATCGACGTGCTGGTGCTGGCTGACAGCGTCGACGCAGTCGCCACCGAAGCGGCAAAGATCGACGGCGTAAGTCGCATACTCACCGTCGCCCGCCCCGAGAACACGCACCCGCTGGCCGCCGTGCTGGCGCCGCAGATCGCCAAGGCCGCTGCCGGCTACAGCCATGTGTTCGTGCCGTCCACCACGTTCGGCAAGGACGTCGCCCCGCGCGTTGCCGCCCTGCTCGGCGTGGCCCAGGTCAGCGACGTGATGAGCGTCGAGGCCGCACACACCTTCAAGCGCCCGATCTACGCCGGCAACGCAATCATCACGGTCGAAGCCGACGCCGGTCACACCGTCGTGGCCACGATCCGCTCGGCCTCATGGCCAGCCGCCGCCACCGGCGCCAACAGCGCGCCGGTCGAAGCACTGACCGTCGACGCGACCCTGCCTACGCATACCCGCTTCGTCGAGCTGAAGCAGGGCAGCAGCGACCGCCCCGACTTGCAGAGTGCCAACAAGGTCGTCTCCGGCGGTCGCGGCGTCGGCTCAAAGGAAAACTTCGACATCATCTTCAAGTTCGCGGACAAGATCGGCGCCGCCGTCGGCGCCTCGCGCGCCGCCGTCGACGCCGGCTACGTGCCCAGCGACCTGCAGGTCGGCCAGACCGGCAAGATCATCGCCCCCGAGCTGTACATGGCCATCGGCATCTCCGGCGCCATCCAGCACCTCACCGGCATCAAGGACGCCGGCACCATCGTGGCAATCAACAAGGACGGCGAGGCACCGATTTTCGAAATTGCGGATTTCGGTTTGGTTGGAGACTTGTTCAAAATTATCCCAGAGCTGGAAATTGCGCTGGATTGAGCGAACTCACCGGGGCTTATGCTTTAGCGGCCTGACCTGTGCAGGAAGTGCTGGATCATTACAGTTTTTAGCATTTTTTACCTGCGAAGCTTCTTCTTTCTGAGATCACGTAAACGATATTCAATTTTGGTGAGAAATTTTAGCCACGCGATCCTCGCAGCGAGAATGCCTTTCGCCGGCCTCTGCCCATGGGCAGGGAGATCGAGATGATGAGGGCGGCGCACCCTTTCAGCACGCTTCTCGATGACAATGAACTGGTCATCTCCACGAAAATCCAACCCATATCCTTCTTGCTGAAGAAAATTAATGATTGGAGAGAAATCCCAAAGATGCCAGACATATTCCGTTTGGTGCTCGACGATACTGAATCCAATATGTTGGACAATCTCGGCCAACTCTTCAACGGTGTATTCGCGAAAATGCCAGTCGTACATCAGCGGCGCTTTACGGAGCAGCACTCGCTGCATGGCCCACAAACTGTTAGCGTTGGGTGTCGATATCAATGCTCTCCCACCCACGCGCAAGACCCGATAAACTTCCTCGAGAAAGAAAAATAGCCCGTCCAGAGTAGTTGCCTGTTGATAACTTATATCAGAAATGTGTTCGATTACTTCCAAGCATATGAGATTGTCAACCGAATTATCTGGGAAGCGCAAAGGCTCCGACCGCAGGTCATTTTGAGTTCCCTTAACAGACGCGTTAGGAAAATATGACCATACTACCTTGGCAGACAGATAATCGAGGCTGCCAATCTCCACACAAAAGCCGCCAGTAAGTTCGAACTGGCGCATATATTCAACAGTAACAGCCAAACGCCTAGTATCAAAATTCGCCCCGCCATGTCCGATGCCCAATGATTCACCAATGGAAGATATTTTCTTGGCGACCGAGTCAACGGTATCGCTGATGGTAAAATTAGACGTAAACAATTGATCGCTTAGCATTATTTCCCCAGTCTCTCTCGATCGATGTGGTTGGTTTTGCCTGACTTGCCCTAGCAAGATAGTATCATCGGCAAGCTTCGCCGATAGCCCCTCTCCTTACTCAAGCTCTCGCGTTCAGCGCACCGATGGCGCGAGCCACCTGACTGATCTGCGCACCCGGTTGACGGGTCAGGCCTCCCGCATGAACTCACCGCTGAACTTTCTTCGCTTGGACATTACATTCCTTTTCCGGCCATGATTGGCTTTCTTGGAAGTGTCCGCGTTGACTGGGCAGAACTCCCCGCGGTCTCGTCAACCTGCCCTCGAAACCTCACCTAGACCCAACGCGCCAAAGAGTCGCTTGGAAATCGCAACCCTTTCGTAGGCTTCCGAAAGAAGACGCAGCCCTTTGAAGGAGTTTTCCTGCCAAAGCGCGTCGTCTCTCATAAGCCTGACGATCGCCCAGGCAAAATCTTGCGCGCTATCGAACGGCCGAAGCACCTCCGAAGCCCAGTCAATGCCATAGGCTCCGGTCGAGGTAGTCACGCACGGAACGCCTTTGCCCATTGCCTCAATGACTTTGCCTTTGACACCTGCGCCATATCGCAAAGGCACCAGCGCGATACGCACCTTGGCATAAAGTTCGTCCAGCGTTTCGTCGTCGATCCGCCCTAACACGGCGATGCGATTATCATCCGAGGGTAGTTGGTAGCGATTCATGCCCGAACCCACGACGTATACCCTGTCCAAGCAACCTCGCTTGCGAACTTCTGGCAGGATTTCACGGAAGAACCAATTTAAACCATCTACGTTGGGAGCATGGTCAAAACTGCCAACGAAAAGCATCCCACCGCGCGCGCGCGCCGGCACTATCATGGCCGGTGTTTCCGGAGCATCCCAAAGGGGCAGAATGACGGCGTTGGGTTCGAGTCCGAAGCCGGTCCGAAACGCATTGACGATGTCTACTTCCTCGCTTGATGGATAGAAGACCGTATCCATCGTGCGCCACAATCGATGCTCGATTCGACCAATTTCCCGCTGCTCCGCATTAAGCCCTATACCCGTCACGAATTCTTTCATGCCTGCAAGACGGACATGATGGATATCGTGGCCGTAATAGGCACACACCCCGTCGACATACTGCTGAACCGCCTCAACATACATCGCGGCAATGATGGGACGACTGAGTATCACGGCGTCAAATGACTCTTTGCCGGCCAACGAGCCAAGCCATTGAGCAAGATCATGCCCACTTTGCCTGGCGACTGCCTGGATACCCGTGGATTGCAGCACTCTCCTCCCCTCAGTGGACGGAGAGGAAGAAGCGGACCAGAATGTGACTTTCGCCTTGTCGCCTAGCAGCCCTGTCAGGTGAAAGATTGCCTTTGAACCGGCATCGCGCCCCAGTTCTGGAAAATCATGATCTACCACCAAAACATGTGGCTGGCCGCTTTTACGTCCAAGCCCCAAGTGGACCTGGCTCCTAACATGAACATCGCCAGACCTCGCGCTTTTCCGCGCCAATAGCGAATAGAACCTCGGTGCATAGGCCAATAGCCAACGCGACAATCGAATCTTGAATTTCGTGAGGTTCACTCCCGAAGCCCTCCATTCATTGCGGTTTCTTCCCGACCATTCGTCCGGACACGCGATACCGAACCATACGCCCTGGTTGGCGGGTAAAGGGCAGCTTCAGCGCACAAGCCAGCGCAGTCGAGTCGGACACGGCTTAAACACCAAATCTCCCCACGCCATATAAGCGAGCAAACACAACTCCACTTAGACAAACGCTTTAAAGGCCCAACAAGTACGCCGTGACTACCGCAGAAGACAGTGCCGAAAGACGTCAGGGCAAGTAGTCGACGAAAAAACCAGGATACGCCTCCCACTTCTTGCGGAAGTACTCGGCATTCCGGTTGAATAACTTCCTATAGCGCTCACTGCCTTCGCTCGCACCCGTGGTCTGGTGCGGCTGATGGCGAATGCCTGACAAGTCGCGGAAAGCCACCGTATAGCCTGCCTTCTTTACTTGGAAGCAGATATCCGTGTCCTCAAAGCAAGTCGGATCGTAGAAGGTGTCGAAGCCTTCGATCCTTTCGAACAGCTCACGCTTGATGAACATGCCGCTGGTACCGAGGAAGCCGATGTCATCTCGGTAGCCGCGCAACTGCGCGCTCGTGTTCATGCCACGGTTAGGCACATAGTCGGAAATAGCTCCGCCCAGGTCATTGCGCTGGGCATCGAACCAACCGGCATTCCAGCCGATGGTGCCGACATCCGGGTTGTTCTCGAGAATATGAATCGCTTCGGCAAAGCAGGAAGGCGAGGTGAGCCACTGGTCGGAATCGAAAAACGCGATGTATTCACCGCTCGACTCCTTCACGCCTAGGTTGCGTCCGGACGAGCAGCCGTTTTCGACATTACGAACCAGCTTGACCTTTGGATGACACCCATAGAGTCGCTCGACAAACTCTGCACCACCGTCAGAGGACAGATTATCGACCACCACGATCTCGTGAATCCAGGTGCCACAGTGAGCTAGGAAGGTGGAAATACAACGTTCGATGATCTTCTTGTTGTTGTGGATAAGTACCACCACGCTGATGGAACGCGGGAAGCTTGCCTGCATCAATTGCTCTGCTCGGCCGAGCCACGTATTGGTGGAGACGAAACCGTAGTCCTCCACTGAAGTCACCAGATCAACCAACTCGCCCAGAGACCGTCCACCCAGCAAATGGAAGTTCTTCGAGCCATCCACATCCGGGGGGACGTCGCTGATGACCGGCCGCTCCATGATCAGCGCCGAACGAACCGATTCGCGAACATCCTCCGTGACGGCCTCGGCATTCATGATGGCCACAACCACGTCGGCAGCCGCCAGGAGCGCGGCTCGCGTAGACGGATGCCAGTATGCCGCGCGAAGGCGGCCGTCGTCGTGCCCCATCTGTCCGACTACGTGGATCTGGTCGTGGGGATGGGCAGACAGAAGCTCTGCCAACTGACCCCGCACCAAGGGACCGGCCGCGAATACCAAGATATTTCGGCGCCGCTTCCTGAAGTTGTCTGGGTAGGGATAATTCTTGTAGGAGTCGAATTCTTCGTTGTCAGCGGCGTCAGGCAGGCTGTCAACGCATATTGTGGGGAGACGGGGATCCGCAGCGCCATCGCGCGAGACCGCCCTCGAAACAAGCGAAACCAGGCTCTCCCGCAAGTCGTCCGTGAGCATCCCAACGTCCACCGACGAAAGATCGAGAATGACATCGGCTCCGCGAGCCTTCGCCTCCTCCGCGAGCTTCACGCTGAAAGGCGAAAGATCGGCGAGCAGAACGCGCGTTCCGGGACGTACTTCGCCAAGCAGGCCCTCCTCATCCATCCGAAGAAGATTCAAGCCGGCGAGAACGGAACCGTGCTCGGAATCTGGTGCAGGGCTGTACCAGCGGGAAAAGAAGCCCGCGCGCGTTGCCGCCTTAATCAAAGATGCTGGGCGTAACGGCCATCCGCGCGCCGTAAGCGCGTGACAGATGACCAGAAGGCGTTCGTCTCTTACTGGCTTGGACATCACGACAACGGGTTTTTGGCTATCTGCCCCGATGACTCCTTGGCTGGCATCCATGTTACCTGCAGAAAGACGTCGCACGGTCTGCTGCAGCGCGACGCGCAAACCATACCGGTGCGACAAGACAAGAAATTTGAATGGCATTTTCAGCACACGAACTACACGCCGGTACACTCCACTAGCCAGCTGCCGAACGTGCAACCAACTGTCTCGGGCCTGGCGCAACTCGCCATCCATATCAACCACCTGGCCTTCGAGTTCGGCAACTCGTGCAATCAGCTGGGCAATGTAGATTTCCTTCTCGGCGATGTAGGTATTCTTTTGCTCCACCTCGTCGAGAGTCTCACGCCATTCCAGCTGGAGTACACGATGTCGCTCGTTCGACTCGGCAATGCTTGCGTCCCTGCTCTGCAATTCGCTCTCCAGCACCGTCAAACTCCTCTGTTGTGCCTCGCCGCGCTTCGCTTCCATTTCAAGCAACGCATGGGATGCAGCAAGCAGCCCCCTCAGATCGGCCGCCTTCTGCTCCAACTCCTCGATCTGCGCTGCCAGACGTATCGATTGTTGACTCGCCTGTTCGTGCGAACCCTGCAATGTCGTCAACTTGATACGGAGCGATTCGAGCTTCGCATCCCGCTGGCTGAGCGTTTGGTCCCGATAGTGCAGCAGTTCGTGTGCGGCGCGGCTCCGCTCTTTCATTTCACGCAGTGCAGCAATGGTCTGCTGCAACCATGTAGCAAGCCAGTCGAACTGCCCTGCCGCCCAATGCCTTTCGCGAGCGGCACGGGGTCGCATGTGCTCAAGTAAGGACAGATGGACGCGCGCACTTTCCTCCAACCGTACGATCCGGGCGTCATCCGGGATCCAAGGGCTGTCAGACCTGCCTAGTAAAATCCGGAGACTGTCGACATAGCGCTCCACCGGGTCAGCCAGCCGGAGACGTTGGCCGTCGGGAAGACCCGCCATGGCATGGGCGTGCGCCATCTTATCGTCGTACTCCAGGCCAACCAGCGGTTTTTTCGCCAGCAGACCCAGGATGCTCGCATGCAGGCGCATTGAGAAGATCGCATCCGCCGAAGCGAGCATGCCCCACGCCTCCTTGGGAGTTCGCGGGAGAAGCAGTTCGCCCTTGAGGCGATCTGGCAGGCTCTTGCGGATGTCGTCAAGCAGCTGCAGATCGGACTCTGCGCCACTAGCACGAATGTTCGCTTGGAACGCGACCCATTGGATCCGCCACTCGCCATCGACCACCTTGTCGACAGCAGTCAGCAGCTTGTCCCTCCAGTTGCCACCGTTGCCGGACCATTCACGGACAACGATAGCCAGCGTCTTCTTGTCGCCCTGCGCCTTCGACGGCGCACCGGATTCGTCGATGCAGCACTTCTTGTACAGCCACCCCGGATCGGCACCTACCGCAACCGGACGATCGACGCCAATCTCTCTCAACAACTCCAGTGACTCGTTGTCCCTTACGGACGCAGCCGCCACATCATTGAAGATGTCCCGCACGAGTTCCCGTGCATCTGGCCCAGTCAGTGGGCCGACACCATGTCCCCAGATCACCACCGGTACGCCAAACTGACGCGCCATGAGTATCGGGCGCGCGTACGAGGAGATGTCATTGATGATCGGGTCGTAGATTGGATGCAAATGGAACGGATGATGGTCCTGGAAGATGCCACCCCCGCCCATGATCAGCACATCAACCCACAACAAGGTACGGGCCAACTCGCCCAGGTTATTAAAATCCACGCTCTCCACGCCGTGCATCTCACGCGTGAGTACGGGGTCGACGCTGGCAACGATGATGGCCCCGCCTCTGGATTCGACAGCCGTCTTGAGGACTTCAAGCAGCACTTCGTCACCGACGTTCGGCGCCCCATACCATCCGACCACGAGGATATTCAGGCTCGGAGATGACTTTTCATGCCTCATGAACCGGATCCTGTGAAGGAATGAAGATGGGCTTCGGAGCCAACCAGCCATGACCCGAGTGCGGTTGCGGCAAGACATCAACGTGACCGGCGTAGGGCACACGCGAGTGTCGATGGTATTCACCGCTATCGATGTCGCCCACACCAACCGCGATAATGTACCGATTGCCGGTGAAGTTGAGCGTGAGTTCCCAGCGGAACTCACATACACCAGGCTCCGTGCCGGCAACGTCAACCCGCATGTTCTGTGTGGTTCCCGACCATAGCGCGATGTCATCGACGCTCTTGATCTGCACGCCATAACATGGCGTTTTAATCGGCCGGTGCACGCGCAGCTTCACCTTGACGGTCAGGCGTTCGCCGCAGGCATATGTCGTGCGACTCTTGCCCTTTTCGTCGCACATCTCGATGGAGAGAATCTCGCTCGCAGGACTGGCGCCGTCCTGGTTCGGTACCTCCCCCCCGCGGGCCACCGTTCCGGCATCCTGCACCGTGACCACGGCCTGCGCGGCGTCCGCCTTATCAGCGTAAATGACCGCACCGCCTTCTTCGTCGACTAGATCATCGGCGTAGCGTTTGACCACGTCGCGACATGCACCGTCGACCACCAGTTCCCCGCGTCGCAGGTAGATGCCGCGATCGCAGTACTCGATGAGTGTGTTGGTCGAATGGGTCACCAGAATGATGCTGACCCCTTCAGCCTGCATCTTCCGAATTCGGGTCAGGCATTTAGTCTGGAAAGCCGTATCACCCACCGCCAGTGCTTCGTCCACCACGAGAATGTCGGGCGAAACATGAATCGCCACCGAGAACGCCAGCCTCACGTACATGCCTGACGAGTAGGTCTTCACGGGCTGGTCGATGTATTCGCCGATGTCCGCGAACTTCTCTATAACGGGCATGAGGGCCGACATCTCCGCCACGCCAAGGCCGATGATTGCACCAGCCAGATATACGTTGTCCCGCCCCGTGAACTCCGGGTTGAAGCCCGCGCCCAATTCAAGCAGCGCCGATACCCGGCCATTGACCTCAACCGAACCTTCGCTGGGCTGGAGCGTGCCCACGATGATCTGCAGCAAGGTCGACTTGCCGCTGCCGTTACGACCGATGATGCCGACCGTTTCGCCGGGAAAAATGTCGAAACTCACGTTCTGCAAAGCATGAAACAACCGCTGGGGGCGCGTACTCACGCCGAACAGGCGACGCAAGTGATTGGCGAGCGGTCGCAAAAGGCGGTCCGCCGGCTTGGAGTAAATGCGAAAGGTCTTACCGATCGAGCGCACGGAGACCACCGATCTCTCTGCGGGCAAACGACCTACCGAAGCCACTTCTGAGTTAGTCATCAAAGTACGCCCACGTGTTCATATGCCTTGCGCTTGGCTCCCAAACTTGCCGCCAAGGAATATTCCTCAGCCATCAGTCGCAAGCCCTCACGGGACAGAGCACTCATGCGTTCCGGTTCGCGTGACGCCTGCACAAGCGCCTTGGCAAACTCGGCCGGATCGTCCTCCACCAGGATGTTGCGGCCATTTTCCGCACCAATGCCCTCGCAGCCCTTATTTGTGCTGAGTACGGGCACGCCCGCAGACATCGCCTCAATAATCTTCACCCGGATGCCGGCACCGGAAAGGAGCGGTACCATAAGTAGGTGCGCCTGATCCAGCATGGCGTCGATATCCTCCACGAAGCCGTGGACGAAGATGTTCACACCATCATGCAGAGCTTGAAGTTCCTCCGGAGGCTGGCTGCCGCAGAAATGCAGCACGATATGGCTTGCCAGCAACTCGTCGCGGATGTGCGGAAAGACCTGACTGGCAAACCACAACACGCCCTCCGCGTTGGGATACCAGCCGAAGCCACCCATCCACAACACGTTGAACACCCCGACCGGTTTGTTCTGGTAAGGCCTTCCCTTGCGCGGGAAGAACAAGGGCATCAACAGCCTAGGCTCTGCCGCAGTCACACGCGCCATATCCCTGCTAGAGATGAAGGTCATCGCTGCAAACTTGAAGCTGTTCTGGATCTCGACAGCATGAGCCGCCTGCCGGCTACGCTTGGCTATCCAGTACATGAAGCGCAGCTTCCAGCCTGACAGACCTGTCGGCATCCAGAAGGGAAAGATGTCCGATTCAATGTTGTGCCCTACAAGCACCGCAGGTATCGCCGGCAGGAATTTTTTGAAAAACGCCAAGTGCGCCGAATTGATCTCTAGCGCGTCGATACCATGCTCCCGGACCAACCTGCGTGCAGCCGCCACTGCGGATGCGCTGTAGTAACTTGCATCAATGAAGGGCATCCCGCTGAGGGCCTGTCTTGTCAGAGACAACGCTCGCTTCAGCCGCGGCATCTGGGACGGCATGAGCGGACGCTGTTCCGCATGGATGCTCTTGAAGATCCTGGCGTACGCATCACGATGACTGTCAATCTTGCGAACGCCTTCCGGACCACTTACATAGCAGAACAGATGAAAATCGATATCTCCCGCAAACGGTAGCAACGCATTAACAGCATAGATATCACCGCCAGCAACCGCAGGTAGCGGTGGCGCCAGCATGAAAACCAGAACCTGCTTCCTTTTTTTGTGTGGAGCGCTCATTTCAACTCAGACGGCGGTTTCATCAAAAATATCCGTATCAAAATACGGCGAGAATTTGGTCTTGTATCCAATCTCGCGATTGCGGTCGCCAATTTTTTTGGCCGGCACACCCCCAACGACCTCATACGGCCCCACGTCGCGAGCAACGACCGCACCTGCAGCAACCACGGCCCCTTCGCCGATCACGACCCCAGGCAACAATACAGCCCGTGCGCCAATCCATGCGTGGTCACAGATCGTTACCACACCACCAGTTGCTGGAAACGTGGGATCGTTGTGATCGTGGTGCAAACTCAGAATGCATGTCTGGAAGGACACATTCACGTTGTTGCCAATGACGATGCCTACCCGTCCGTCCAGATAGACTTCCCGATTAATCACGCAATTGTCTCCGATCCGCACGTTGGCGCGTACGGGATACCCAGTGACGAATACGCGCATGCTGATGTGCGTATCCCTTCCGATAGACACGCGCATGATCCGCGTGAGATAGAAGTTCCTCACACTTTCATTCGGGAAGCGAGAAAAAAAATTATTGCCCAAGTAGTACTTCCACCCCATGAGAAGGTAGAAAAAACTTCTGCGCATCAACCAACACTTAAAAGCTCTCACGCTATTCCCCGTGCCGGTTACAGGACATCAGCAAAGCCGCGTCTGGTGAATCGGAACCAGAGGTAGCCTGCCGCACAGACTAGCGATGCAATGCCGACTTGCGCGGCGACGGCAGCCCAGTCCAACGACTGCCCAAAGATAAGGACGGCGCGGGCCTGTTCGATAATCGTGGTCAATGGATTGGCCCGAAACAGGCCACGATACGACTCGGGGATCTTGTCAACAGAAAAGAAGACCGGCGACATGAACATGAGCACTTGCGTGATCACGCCAACGATTTGATTGAGATCGCGCAGGAACACGCCAACCGATGCCAGAAACCAGCCAACACCCAGCCCATACAGCACCAACGGCACCATGACGGGAAAAATCAGCAGCGATGTCGAGGCTATGCCGCGACCCGTCACCAGCAGTGCCAGCATCAACACGACCATGCTTATCAGCCAGTGAAACAAGGCTGAGCCGCAGGACACCGCCGGCAACACCGTAATCGGAAAAACCACCTTTTTCACATAGTTCACGTTGCCCGTGACCAGTCCCGGAGCGCGATTGATGCACTCGGCGATGAAGCTATACATGATCAACCCGACAAAAAGAAGCAAGGCGAAGTCCGTCTGGCTCTCTCCATTATTTCCCCACCTAATCTTGAGGATCATCGAGAAGAAAACTGTGTATACGACCAGCATCATCAACGGATTAACGAAGGACCAGAAGATCCCCAACATTGATCCCTTGTAACGACCGGTGATCTCGCGCTTGGTCAGCTGATAAATCAACTCGAAATAATTCGCTGTAGTGCTCATCCACTCAAGGCCCTATCCGTCAATTGTTGATACAGCTCAGCCCAGAGCATTCGCGAGATCCGTGATCAGGTCGTCAACATCTTCCACGCCGGCACTCAGCCGCACCAACCCATCGCTGATGCCCAGACGCTTACGGTTGGCCAGCGGCACCGAGGCATGAGTCATGGTGGCCGGGTGCTCGATCAGGCTCTCGACGCCGCCGAGCGACTCAGCCAGCGCGAACAGCTCGCAGCGCTCCAGCATGCGCCGTGCCTTCTTCAGGCCGCCCTTCACCTCGATCGTGACGATACCGCCGAAGCCGTTCATCTGGCGCTTCGCCAGCGCGTGCTGCGGATGGCTCTTCAGGCCCGGGTAGATCACCCGCTCGATTGCCGGATGCTTCTGCAGCCATGCCGCCAGCTCCAGCGCGCTGGCGCAATGCGCCTTCATGCGCAGATGCAGGGTCTTCAGGCCGCGCATGGCGAGGAACGCATCGAACGGACCGGCCACCGCGCCCACCGAGTTCTGCAGGAAGCCCATTTGCCCAGCCAGCTCCTGGCTGCCGGCAACCACGATGCCACCGACCATGTCGGAGTGGCCGTTGATGTACTTGGTGGCCGAATGCAGCACCAGGTCCGCGCCGTATTCCAGCGGGCGCTGGATCATCGGTGAGCAGAACGTGTTGTCGACCACCAGGATCAGGCTGTGCTTCTTCGCGAACGCGGCAACCTTGGCCAGGTCGACCAGCTTCAGCATCGGGTTGGTCGGCGTTTCGGCCCAGATCATTCGAGTGTTCGGCTTGAGTGCCGCCTTCATCGCAGCAGTGTCGTTCAGATCGATGAAGCTGAAATCCAGTCCGGCCGAGCGCCGGCGCACCTTCTCGAACAGACGGTAGGTGCCGCCATAGAGGTCGTCCATCGCGATCACGTGGCTACCCGAATCCAGCAGGTCCAGCACGGTGGCCGCCGCGGCCAGGCCGGAGGCGAACGCGAAGCCGGCCACGCCGCCTTCCAGGTCCGCCACGCAGCGCTCGTAAGCCATCCGCGTCGGATTCTGCGTGCGCGAATACTCGTAACCCTTGTGCTTGCCCGGGCTCTCCTGCACGTAGGTGGAGGTAGCGTAGATCGGCGTCATGATCGCACCGGTGCTGGGATCCGGATGCTGCCCGGCATGGATGGCCCGGGTTCCCATGCCGTGTTGGCCGCGCTTCGCACCAGTTTTCATCGCTGTCCTCACAGTCCGCCGCGCGGGCTGCCTCATGATTAGTAAGTCTGTCATCTTAGCTTCTATGCCCACTGTTGCCGACTGGCGCAGAAACTTGGCATTCATGTGGAAATGGCCAAACTGCGACCTTCGTACACCCGAATGCCATGCCGACAGCCCCCCGGCGCTTGGTCGGCAAGGCAAGAGCAGGCATCATTTATCGTCTGCCGGGCCGTTAATGGCCCGGTTAACCCTCATTGTCAAACCATGGACGTACTTGATGAACACTCCATCCGCCGCGACCAAAACCCTGCTGGTCACCGGCGGAGCCGGCTTCATCGGCGCCAATTTCGTGCTGCAGGCGGTGGGTGACGGCCTGCGCGTGATCAACCTGGACAAGCTCACCTACGCCGGCAACCCGGACACGCTGGCCTCGTTGCAGGGCAACGAGCGGCACGTGTTCGTGCATGGCGACATCGGCGACCGCGCGCTGGTGGCCCGACTGCTGGCCGAACACCGGCCCGATGCCATCGTCAATTTCGCCGCCGAGTCGCACGTCGACCGCTCGATCGACGGCCCGGCCGAGTTCGTGCAGACCAACGTGGTTGGCACGCTGGGCCTGCTGGAATGTACCCGCGACTACTGGCGCAGCCTTGAAGGCGTCGCCCGCGACGCGTTCCGCTTCCTGCACGTGTCCACCGACGAGGTGTACGGCTCGCTCGGTGCCGACGGCAAGTTCACCGAGACCACGCCGTACGCGCCGAACTCGCCGTACTCCGCCTCGAAGGCCGCCTCCGACCATCTGGTGCGCGCGTTCCACCACACCTACGGTCTGCCGGTACTGACCACCAACTGCTCGAACAACTACGGCCCGTACCAGTTTCCGGAAAAACTCATCCCACTGGTGATCCAAAAGGCGCTGGCCGGCGAAGCGCTGCCGGTCTACGGCGATGGGAAAAACATCCGCGACTGGCTGTTCGTGGGCGACCACTGCAGCGCGATCCGCTGCGTGCTGGACGCCGGCCGGGTGGGCGAGACCTACAACGTGGGCGGCAATGCCGAGCGCGAGAACATCGCCGTGGTGAAGACGATCTGCGCCCTGCTCGACGCACGCCGGCCGCTGGCCGACGGTCGTGCGCGCGAGTCACTGATCACCTACGTCAAGGACCGCCCCGGCCACGACCGCCGCTACGCGATCGACTCCAGCAAGCTGCAGACCGAACTGGGCTGGAAGCCGTCGCAGACCTTCGAAACCGGCATCGCGCAGACGGTGGACTGGTATCTGGCGCAGCAACCGTGGGTGCAGCGCGTGCTCGACGGCAGCTACCGCATGGAGCGACTGGGCTCATGAGCAACACGCAGAAAGGCATCATCCTCGCCGGCGGTTCCGGCACCCGGCTGCACCCGATCACCCGCGCGGTCAGCAAGCAGCTGCTGCCGGTGTACGACAAGCCGATGGTCTACTACCCGCTGGCCACGCTGATGCTGGCCGGCATCCGCGAGGTGCTGATGATCAACACTCCGCACGAGCAGGCGATGTTCCAGCGCCTGCTCGGCGATGGCTCGCAGTGGGGTATCGACATCCGCTACGCGGTGCAGCCTTCGCCCGACGGGCTGGCCCAAGCGTTCACCATCGGCCGCGACTTCGTCGACGGCCAGCCCAGCTGCCTGGTGCTGGGCGACAACATCTTCTACGGCGTGGGTCTGACCGAGCGGCTCAAGCGCGCCGCTTCGCGCGAGCATGGCGCCACCGTGTTCGGTTATTGGGTAAGGGACCCCGAACGTTACGGCGTGGCCGAATTCGATGGCGCCGGCCGCGTGATCGGACTGGAGGAAAAGCCGGCCCAGCCGAAGTCGAACTACGCGGTCACCGGCCTGTACTTCTACGACGGCCGCGTATGCGACTACGCCGCCTCGCTGAAGCCCTCGCCACGCGGCGAACTGGAAATCACCGACCTCAACCGCTGCTACCTCGACGACGACTCGCTGCACCTGGAGCAGCTCGGCCGCGGCTTCGCCTGGCTCGACACCGGCACCCATGAGTCGCTGATGGAAGCAGGCAATTACATCGAGACGATCGAGAACCGGCAAGGCCTCAAGGTGTGCTGCCCGGAGGAGATCGCCTACGTCAACGGCTGGATCGACACCGAACAATTGCTGGCGCTGGCCGCGCTGCTGGCCAAGACCGGCTACGGCCAGTACCTGCAGCAGCTGACCCGGCAAGGCCACGTGCGATGAAGGTGATCGAAACCGCACTGCCCGGCGCGCTGATCCTGGAACCTCAGGTGTTCGGCGATACCCGCGGTTTCTTCTACGAGAGCTACAACAAGGCCAAGTGGATTGAGGCCGGCATCGACGTCGACTTCGTGCAATGCAACGTCTCGCGCTCCGCGCGCGGCGTGCTGCGCGGTCTGCATTACCAGTGGCCGAACCCTCAAGGCAAGCTGGTCAGCGTGCTGGAGGGCGAGGTCTACGACGTGGCGGTGGACATCCGCCGCGGCTCGCCCACTTTCGGGCAATCGACCGGCGTGATGCTGACGGCCGACAACCATCGCCACTTCTGGGTGCCGGAAGGTTTCGCGCACGGCTTCTGCGTGCTGTCCGAGTTCGCCACGTTCACTTATCAGTGCACCGCGCTGTACGACCCGAAGGCCGACGCCGGCATCCGCTGGAACGATGCCGCGCTGGGCATCGACTGGCCGCTGAGCGAACCGCTGCTGTCGGACAAGGACGGCAAGACGCCGCTGCTCGAGGACGTTCCGCCCGAGCGGCTGCCGATGTACGAAGCCTAGGCTTTTTTTGCTCGTCATCCCTGCGAAGGCAGGGATCCAGCGACTGCTGTCTGGCCATGCCAGGACACTGGACCCCCGCTTGTGCGGGGATGACGATGATGGTGGAGGTGGACATGAAGACCCTATTGCTCGGCGCCAACGGCCAGCTCGGCCGCACGTTTCTCGACCTGGGCGGCCTGGCCGCGCACGGCGAGCTGGTTGCCGCCAGCCGTGACGGCGTGCTGACTGCCGGCGGAAACGGCGAGATCGCCGACCTGTCGATCCCGGAGTCGCTGCCCATTCTGCTCGACCGCGTGCAGCCTGACGTAATCGTCAATGCCGCCGCGTACACCGCGGTCGACCGCGCCGAGCAGGAAGAAACGCTGGCTACCCGCGTCAACGGTGAAGCGGTCGGCGTACTCGCCCGCTGGGCAGCGGCGCACGGTGCGCTGGTGATCCACTACTCCACCGACTACGTGTTCGACGGCAGTCAGTCGCAGCCGTATGCCGTCGACGCACCGACCGGCCCGCTCGGCGCCTACGGCCGCAGCAAACTGGCCGGCGAGCAGGCGCTGCGCGACAGCGGCGCTGAAAATAACCGGGACTTGGATGTTCAGCTCTGCGGCGTTTTTGGAAACGATCTGCGCCAGCGGAGAGACCGTCCACGAGACGATCGCCTCTGCGCCCGAATCGCGGAGTTTGCTCAACTGCGGCTTTACGTCCAGCGCAGCGGGATCCGCCATCTCGTAACCGACCAACTCAAGCCCCGCCTCCTTGACCATCTTTTCAAAAATCGGTGCCGTGTCTGCGCCAAACGCGTTGTTGACAGCAATCTGGGCCACTTTGGTTATGCCCTTCTCCTTGAAGTAATCCACGTACCTCTCGATGGCCATGTTTTGGTTAAATGTAGTCTTGAAGACCCACTCTTTTACCGGAACGGCAATCCCCGTTGAGGAGCCGCCCACAATGATGGGGATTTTTCCTTCCTGTGCCACGGGTATGACCGGCATGGTGGTCGGTGTGGCGGAAAGACCTGCGATTGCCAATACGCTCTCGTCCTGCAACAATTGCTGTACGGTTGTCACCGCTTTGGTCGGATCGGACTCGTTGTCTAACACTTTCAGGCGAACAGGAATCCCATCGATGCCCCCTTTGGCATTGAGTCCTTGGACGAACACCTCAAGCCCTGGGTGGTAAGCCGGGCCCGACGCGCCCGCCAGGGGGCCAGAGAGTTCGATCGACTCACCG
>LNAP01004061.1_pt1 | contig 25666 bp, 33 predicted proteins | sample 602601 | NCBI WGS metagenome assembly LNAP01 (sample SAMN02440304, study PRJNA202911) | soil metagenome | biome: Subtropical and temperate rainforests or woodlands; isolation source: soil samples (1 kg each in a 20% v/v slurry with milli Q water) were... ...
CGTCGACGGCGCCCGCTCGGTCGGTACCACGTCCAAGATGAACATGGGCTACAACGCCGACTCGCCATCAGGCTGGACCTGGACGCACGACATCACCTATGCCAACGGCAAGCAGACACTGATCCACTGCATCGGGGGTTCGTTCTTCCGTAACGATCATGTGGAGGGCTCGGTATGACCGATCAAGTCAAGATGCTGGACTGCCCATTCTGCGGCGGCCCGCCCGTGACGATCATCACGACCGGCTTTCTCCCGCGACAGCATGTTGATCGGCTGGCGGACTACGGCGACGACGGGTTGAGCGTTGAGGCTCACGTCTACTGCCATGAGTGCGGCGGCAGCGGGGAGATCGTCGAGGATGAGATCTACGACGCCGAGAGCTTCGACGACGTGATGCTCGAGGCTATAGGCAAATGGAACAACCGGGACAAGCGACACGCGAGCATGTACGAGTCGAGCGACCGTGCTGGCCGAAACCTGTACCCGGGCAACGAACCATCCTGAATGGATGAAATAACCAAGGGCGGAGCAGTACGGGGCCGCATCAGTAAATATCAGGGGTGATAGATGAAAAATATGGATCTGGCTGCAATTGCAGAATTGTCGCACTCGACTTTGCACAATTACATCCTGCCGGGGCTTGATAGCTCTCTGCTGGGTGCAACAACGCGGATATTCACCAATACCCGCGAAAGCAGCGGAATGATCACGCCGCACAGCCACCGGTTCGACTTCCAGTGTTTGGTGATGCGCGGATCGGTGGTGAACACCATCTACGATGTCGATGAAGCGGGTGACGCCTACATGATGTCGTCACTGCGATACATGGGCGAGCCTGGCGCATACGAAAAGCTGCAAGGGGTCGACGGCCTGTTCAGTGCGCGGAAGGCGACCTACGAGGCCGGGGAGTGGTACGGGATGCGCCATGACGAGATTCATTCGATCAGCTTCTCGCGTGACGCTGTGGTGCTGTTCATTGAGGGCGCTCAAGTTACTGACACCTCCGTATACCTTGAGCCGTTTGTGCGCGGCGAAGTTATCCCGACAATGGCCACTGAGTCGTGGATGTTCGCCAAGGAGGCAGGGCAATGATCTATCGCAGCGTAGTCGCAGCAGTTGTCCGGGCGCTGGCAGCCGAAACCATGAGCGGCACCGGTGGTCAGGACTTCGAGCCGAAGGTTCAGTGTGCAAAGCAGAAAGGGGCGATTGTCGGGAAGGAGGAAGCATTCCTGACTGACTGCTGGGTATTCGGCCGGCTGCACAAGGGGCTGAGCACTGATCACTGGGATGCACTGGTGGCAAAGTTCTCGACCCATGAAGAACGCAAGCATGCCGCAATCCTGGCGCTGAACAAGTCGGTCAAGTCGCCAGCCCCGCAGAAGTTCCGAGAGTGCGCCGTGCTGACCTGGGCCTTTCCTCAGCCAGAAGGTACTGAGGGTAAGCGCTCAACCAATGTCCTGCCGGCTGCTTGGTATGACATGGCGAGCTGGGGAAATGATGGAAAGCCGGAGTCGACCAGGTACAGGTGGCGCTCGAACATCCGCAAGGCGCTGGAAGACCGAGTAAACGAGGCGCTAACAGCCGCTCAAGAAATCCTAGATAAAGAGTCCCTTGTAAGGGACTGTGCAGCCTGAAAACCTGTAGAATTATCAGGCGCGGATAGGTTGATCCCCGAAAAGCACCTCCTCAGTGCCTTCCGCGCTCCTACCATGAGGCCATCGGATAGAGGTGTTCGATATGCTCACTCAAGAGCAGCTTAGAAAGCTGGTCCGCTACAGCTCTGTTGTCGGTGTGTTCGAGAAGCTAATCGGCCAAGGGACGAAGAGATCCCCGAAAAGATGGGCGCTGCTGGGTAGCTCCAACTCCGAGAACGGCTACATCTACCTTTCGGTTATGGGCAAGAGGTACGCAGCACATCGACTTGCCTGGCTATACGTCAACGGGAGATTTCCAGAGGCTGATATAGACCATATCGACGGGGATGTAACGAACAATGCTATCTCGAATCTTCGGGAGGCTAGCCGCGCCCAGAACTGTGCAAATACACAGATCGGAAAAAGAAATACTTCAGGAATCAAAGGGGTAAGCTGGAGCAAGACCGCGAAAAAGTGGGTGGCTAGAATAGTCATGAATGGCGAGGTTGCGCTCAACGCCTACTTCGATGATGTCGAAAAGGCTCGCCTGGCTGTAGAGGAAAAAAGGATTGAGCTGCAAGGTGAGTTCGCCAACAACGGCAGGCATCGATATCAGATCGAAGAAGAGCTTGCCTAACCTGAGAAAGTGAGAGACTATTACGTCATCCTGAGATTTCTGCGTTCAGGGTTTATATATATACAGTCCCTCGCAAGAGACCGAAAGAACAACCAACGCCACCGACGCGGATAAAACCGCCAGTCCGCACACGCGGAATCGTCTACATCGGAATGCCAGCTCGGTCGACAGGAAGCTCTCACCCCTGGCGAAATGTTGATTGAGTTGGCACCCCAATGCAGATGATGTGCAGGCTTAAGCGCTAATCAGGTGAGCGAGACTTCGTTCGGTGAGACCGCGTAACGATATTGCCAGCCGAAATAGCGAGAGTGCCTGCCCTTTGTTGGCCTAGTTGATAGGCGTTACCCCGGATGACACGGGATACGGTGGATGGAACGGCACACCATAGAGCTGGCAGAAGGGTAAAACGAGGAGTCGTCACGCGCCTATCGTCACCATCCCGGGATAGCCGACCGGGCATCTGCTCCATTTTTACTGGATAGTTGGCGGAGTGGCCGAACGTGACGCATTGCTAATGCGCAAGGTGTAAAAGCCTCGCAGGTTCGAATCCTGCACTATCCGCCAAACATATAACCCAGCCATCGCGCTGGGTTTCTCGTTTCTGGCTCCCGTGCAGCCTCTAATCGCTTCGGCAAGGCCATGCACGGGGACCGGATCTAATTCAGCCCCGAGGGGCCAGAGAATGCGCCCCATGAACGAAAGCCCCGACAACCTGACCAAGGCCCTTGAGTGGCTGAGCCACTATCCAGTGGTCTACGCCGCCGCTCTGTCGTGCTGGATCGCCTTCTTGCGGGTTATGTACAACCGCGGCGGGTGGCGCCAGTCGATCCTTGAGGCTGCATTGTGCGGCGCGATCACTGCCGGGGCATTCCCGCTGCTGGAGTACCTGGGCCTGCCGCTCAACCTGGCAGCAGCGCTGGGGGCAATCATCGGCACGCTGGGCGTTAAAAAGATCGTATCCCTTGCAGAGGAATACGCCGACTTCAAATTCCCAACCAAAGGGCAATGACATGCAGCTGATCGACAACTGGAAAGACGCCTGGAAGCTGAGCAGCGTTCAAGCGGGCGCGGCCATCACTGCGCTGGGCGTGGCTGAGCAGGTATTGCCAGCACTGCAGGCGGCACTGCCGACCGGTATCTACGCGATCCTGGGTGCTCTGGTCATGATTGCCCGCGTCGTGCTGCAGCCGAGCGTGAGCAAGTGACATGCCGGCCGACATCCTGATCCATCTGTGGCTGGGGTTCCTGGTCGCGATGTTCTGCGTGGTCCTGTACGGGATTCGCAAGCTGGATCGACGGCAGAGAGTGGCAAAGGGCGAGATTCGATTGTCTCGCACCACGAATTCATAAAGCGCAAAACGTAGCGCGGATTAAGAAGGGGAAGGGCATGACTCAAGAGTACATCGGCACCAAGCAAGTAACTGCGTGGCCGCAACTGAAGGACGCAATCGAAGGCTTTGCGGTCAAGTATGAGGACGGCTACACCAGCTGGAGCCCGAAGGATGTCTTCGAAAAAGCCTATATCGGCATTGGCCAGGTTAAGCAGCATCCTCCGCACATCCAGCGGATGATTGGCGAGAAGGCGCAGAACGATGACCGACTTACCAAGCTGAGCGCCTTCATCAAAACCCCGGGCTTCCGTGAGCTGAGCGCCAAGTCGCAAGAGCTGCTTACGGCTCAGGCCGGCGCCATGGGCGAACTGTCCGAGATTCTGGCTGAGCGGATCGCTCTCTGACTGGAGGCTCCAATGGATGGCGACTGGACTAAAGCGTTTGTAATTTTCGGCATTGGCTGCGCTATCGCTGGATGGGCGGCAATCCAGGGCTTCATGTGGATTTGCTCGCACATCAGCTTCGGGTGGCTGGCATGACAACCATTGCCTACAAAGACGGCGTGATCGCCTATGACGGTCGCCAGACCCGCAACAACCGAATCGTTTCCGACACATCGCAGAAGTGCAAGGTTGTTGATGGGGTCAGCTTCTTCCTGACTGGGACTGTGTGCGACGAGAAGGCGTTGATCGCTGCCTACTTCGGCACTCCCTCGCCAGTGCCCGTGGAATGCTCAGGCTACGTCGTCGATGACGGCAATCTGATGATGATCGGCCATGACGACGACACCGGCATCTGGAGGCAAGACCTCGACCCGTCCAATCCTGACGCAATCGGCAGCGGCGCCATGTATGCGCTGACTGCAATGGACATGGGTGCAAGCGCAGAAGAGGCGGTACGCGCCGCCATGAAGCGTGACATCTACTCGGGCGGCAAGGTAACGACGATCACCATCAAGGCATGATCGTATCCCCTGAGCGCATTCTCTGAGTGCGCTGACGAGATACCAACACCAAGGAATTCACATGGCAGACAAGCAACCCGACTGGGAGCGCATCGAACAGCTCTTCAGGGCCGGTGTGCTGTCACTGCGAGAGATCGCTGCTGCGTGCCCTGGGTCAAACCATGTGGCAATCGCAAGGCGCGCAAAGAAGTTTGGATGGGTTCAAGACCTGTCCGCCAAGATCAAGGCAAAGGCCAATGACCTTGTAACAAGGCGAACTGTAACAGCCGATGTAACAGCGGAACGAGCTGTTACGGATCGGGCTGTCATTGAGCTGAATGCCGAGGTCATTGCGAACGTCCGCATGGCTCACCGAGGCGACATTTCTCGCGGTCGCCGGCTGACCAACATGCTGCTGGATGAGCTGGAGTCGCTGACCGAAGAGCAAGGCACCATCAAGGAGTTGATTGCTCAGCTAAAGGATGGTGATCGCGACGACGCAGATGCAATGGCCGACATCTTGGCTCTTGCCCAGAAGATGGGCGCTCTACCGTCCCGGACCAAGACCATGAAGGAATTGGCCGAGACACTCAAAACACTGGTTGCCCTTGAGCGCCAAGCCTATGACCTGGACGTGAAAGCCGGCGGCAGCGATGCCGATGAGCTGTCCAAGCTGATGGACGAACTATCGAAGGACGCCTGACATGAAGCCCGAGCACTTGAAGCTGCTCCGGGATCGGTTCTGGCGGCTCAACAATATCTACTTCATTACCGACAAAAACGGTAAGAAGGTCCGCTTCCGCATGACGCAGGAGCAGATCGACTATTTCCAGGGCATGCATACCCGCAACATCATCCTCAAGGCGCGTCAGCTGGGGTTCACGACTCTGGTCTGCATCGTCCAGCTGGATGCTGCGCTGTTCGAGGCTGCCAAGTGCGCACTGATCGCTCACACCCTGACGGACGCCAAGCGCCTGTTCCGGGAGAAGATCAAGTATGCATACGACAACCTGCCGGCTGAGATCAAGGCGGCCAACCCGGCACGCAATGACGCGGCGGGGGAGCTGGTATTCAGCAAAGGAGGCTCGCTCTACGTCAGCACGTCCTTCCGGGGCGGCACGCTGCGCTATTTGCACGTTTCCGAGTTCGGGAAGATCTGCGCCAAGTATCCGCACAAGGCGCGCGAGATCGTCACTGGAGCCTTCGAGGCGGTGGCGGCGGATTGCTTTGTCACCATCGAATCGACGGCAGAGGGGCGGGCCGGCTACTTCTTCGACTACTCGCAGAGCGCCGAGAAGCAGCAGCTGTCCGGCACTCCGCTGGGCCTGCTCGACTGGAAGTTCTTCTTCTTCAGCTGGTGGCGTAACCCGCTGTACTGGCTGGACCCGACGACAGCGGTCATCCCGCAGCGCCTGACTGACTATTTCAACGAACTGGAGGCCAAGCACGGCATTCAGACGAACCCAGGGCAGCGCGCCTGGTACACCGCCAAGGAAAAGACCCTCGGCGATGACATGAAGCGCGAGTATCCGTCCATCCCTGTCGAGGCCTTCCAGCAATCGGTAGAGGGCGCGTACTACGCCCAGCAGTTCACCAAGCTTTACGCAGCAGGGCGCATCGGCAAGCTGCCGGACAATTCGCACCTGCCGGTCATGACCATCTGGGACATCGGCGTCGGCGACTCCACGGCCATCTGGTTCGTGCGTCAGGTCGGCACCGAATACCACGTCATCGACTACTACGAGAACAGCGGCGAAGGCCTGCGCCATTACATGAAGGTGCTCAAGGACAAGGGTTACACCTATTCCGAGCACTGGGGGCCGCACGACATCGAAAACCGCGAGTTCGGTAGCGACGCCAAGACGCGCAAGGAAATCGCCCAGGAAGGCTACGAGATCGACGGCCAGCGTTACAGCCTGACATTCACGGTCGTGCCAAAGATTGGTGTCGATGACGGCATCGAGGCCGCCCGGGAGATCCTTCCGCGCTGCGTGTTCGATGAAGAGAAGTGCGACGAAGGCATCACCCATCTTGAGGGCTACCGCAAGGAGTGGGACGACAAGCGCGGGTGCTGGAAAGACAAGCCATTGCACGACGGCACGTCTCACGGTGCGGACGCCTGGCGTTACTTCGCGGTCTCCCAGACCAAGCGCAAGACCATGACCGATATCCCCGTCACATTCACCTTCTGAGGCCATCCATGGCGAATTACAGCGACACCCGGCAGGAATATGCCGACGCCTTGCCTGGCTGGCGTCTGGTGAAGCGATGCGTCAAGGGCGCGCGCGAGGTACGCAAGTACGACGAATATCTGCCGAAGCCTGACCCTACGGACAATTCGCCGGAGAACCTGGAGCGTTACAAGCAGCTCAAGAAGCGGGCGATGTTCCTCAACGTCACCGGCCGCACCCGGGCCGGTCTGCTGGGCGCTGTGTTCCGCAAGACTGCCGAGCTCACGCTGCCGACCGAAGTTGAATATCTACAAGAGAACGCCAGCGGCGACGGTACCAGCCTCGAGCAGCTGTCGAAGAAGGCGGTCGGCGAGTGCCTGGACACCGGTCGCGGCGGCTTCCTGGTCGATTACCCGAAGGTCAAGGCGGTCAGCGGCGTTTCATCCGTGGCGGATGCGGCCAAGCAGAAAGCCTTGATCCACTTCTACGACGCCGAGTCGATCATCGACTGGGATGAAGAAGTCATCGACGGCGTAAAGCGCCTGGTCTATGTGAATCTGCAGGAATGCGTGACCGAGTTCAATCCGGCTCAGCTGTCGCGCGAAGAGTACAAGCAGAATCGCGTCCTACTGCTGATCGACGGCACGCAATACGTTCAGCGCGTGTACAAGGATGGCGCTGAGCCGGTAGAAAGCATGCCGACCGACAAGGACGGCCAGCCATTCGATCACATCCCGTTCAGCTTCTTCGGCTCCGAGAACAACGACGCCGACATCGACAAGTCGCCGCTCGAAGACTTGGCCGACGTGAACATCCTGCACTATGGCAACTCAGCCACGGTGGAAGAGTCGGGATTCATCAGCAGCCAGCCGACGCTGTTCCTGACCACTGACATTTCCCCGGATGAGTTTGTAAAGCTCAACCCGAACGGGATGCGCATTGGCAGTCGTCGCGGTTACAACCTCGGCAAGTCCGGCAGCGCCACACTGGTACAGGCCGAGGCAACCCAGCTTACCCGGGAGCTGATGAAGGACAAGCAGGAGCAGATGGTCATGATCGGCGCTCGCATCGTCCAGCAGGGCGGTGGCAACGAGACGGCCGAGGCTGCGCGCATCCGTTACAGCTCGGACAATTCGATCCTTAGTACCGTGGCCGGCAACGTCTCCGAGGCGCTGAAGCGGGCCATCCTGGACGCTGAGCGCTTCATGATCGGCGAGCCGAACGAGAAGGACACCGTGTTCTGGCTGAACCAGGAGTTCTTCGATGAGGTAATGACCGCTCAAGACATCCTGGCTCGTGTCCAGCTCTGGCAGTTGGGCGTCACCGCCAAGAAAGACTTGCGAACCAGCCTGCGCCAGTCAGGCGCGATCGAGGCTGATCGCTCAGACGACGATATCGACGCAGACATCGAGGCGGCCGCTCCGGTGGTCGGTAGCGATGTATGAGCGCCGAAGGGTTCTTGGCTGGCGCGGCAACCCGTCATCAGATCTACGTCCAGCGCTATGCGGGCGGCAACCTGAAACGGGCCGCCAAGTTCATCAGTAGGGCGATCAACACTGCAAGGGAGCGCGTAGCGGCTGGACTGAGCGCCTACGGCACCAAGCGGTATGCCTCGCAGATTGACGCGCTGTCCGGCGATCTGGCGGCCATCTACGGCGACATGAAGGGCCAGGTCGTCATGGATCTGACCGACTTCGGCGCGTATGAGGCTGAATTCAACGCGACCATGCTCGGGAATGCGGTCAAGGCGGTCGTCCAGTTCAATGTCCCGGCGCCTGAAATGGTCGCCGCTGCTGCGCTGGCCGATCCGTTGGAACTGGAGGCACGCAAGGGCCTGCAACGGATAAGCATCAGCGGCGCGCTTGACCAGTTCGGAACCAAGAAGGCCGCCGAGATCATCGGCGAGATTCAGATCGGCTCCGCACTGGGCGAGACCAGCCAGCAGATTGGCGGGCGTCTAACCAGCGTGCACCAGATGCAGCAGGATCAGGCGTCGGCATTGGTTCGCACCATGACCAACCACGTCGCGTCGACGGCACGCATGGAAGTGCTGAAGGCGAACGACGACATCCTCGAAGGGTGGCGAGCGATTGCCACTCTGGACGGTAAAACATCCCCGTTTTGCCGTCAGGTTGATCAAAAGGTGTTCCCGTTCGACGCGCCAAAGCCTCCATTCCACTGGAATTGCAGGACTTCGACCGTTCCAGTGCTCAAGGCCGAATACGCCAGAGAGATCAAAGGCTCCACACGCCCCTCTGTAGGGCCGAACGGGGTTGAGCTGGTGTCGAGCAAGACCACCTATCAGGAATGGCTATCACGCCAGCCTGCATCGTTTCAGCGCGACGTGCTGGGGCCGAATCGTTATGAGCTTTTCACGAAGGGCGAGTTAACCCTGGATAAGTTCGTGGACGACAACGGCAAGACGTTAACCCTTGCTCAGTTGCGCGAAAAAGAGGCCGCTGCTTTCGAGCGTGCGGGTCTCTAACAAGTCACCGGCCAGCCTCATAACTGGCCTCAATTCCGCAGGCAGGGCCTGCACCAAGTCTCTGGGAGACAGCAATGACCTTGAAATTCCAACTGGACACCCTCGAAGGCGTCGACGAAGCAACCCAGGCCATGTACGTCGAGAAGGCCGGCAAATACGTCCTGAACATCGAAGGCCTGCCGCAACCTGAAGACGTGAGCGGCCTGAAGTCGAAGGTCGAAGAACTGCTCGGCGAGAAGAAGGCTGCCGAGAAGGCTCGTAAGGATGCCGAGGAACAGGCTCGACTGGAGCGCGAAGAGGCGGCCCGCAAGTCAGGAAATGTCGAAGAGCTCGAGAAGTCCTGGACCGAGAAGTACAACCGCCGTGAAGCGGAACTGTCCGGCCAGCTGGAAAGCACCAACAGCGCCCTGCAAGGCCAGATCCGGGATCTGACTGTAGGCCGCACCGCTACCGATATCGCCACCACTCTGGCCATCCCGGGTAGCGCCAAGGCATTGCTCCCCCATATCGAACGCCGACTGAGCGTAGAGCAACGTGACGGTAAACCCACCGTCGTCGTGCTGGACGCCTCCGGCAAGCTCTCGGCGTCAACGCTGGACGAGCTGAAAGCAGAATTCACCAACGATCCGGCCTTCGGTCCGCTGATCGCTGGTAGTAAGGCATCTGGCGGCGGGGCCGGCGGTGCAGGTAAAGGCGGCGGGGCCGCACAAGGCAACATCGGCGGCAACAAAGACGAGCGCACTAAAGCGATCGCAAGCAAGTACCCAGACCTCCCCCTCAAGTAAAGGATTGACTTTATGTCCCTGTCTCAAATGCAAGTGTTCAACGAATACATCATGCCGGCCGCGCTGGAATCCCTGGACCAGATGACCGCCGCGTTCAACGCTGCCAGCAATGGCGCGATCATCCTGTCGCCGGACGGCTTCACCGGTGACTTCCTGCAAGAGTCGTTCTTCCAGACTCTGGCCGCTGCCCAGCGCCGCGTCGATCGCTACGCTGCCAACGGTGCAGCAGCTGTCACTGACCTGACCGAGCTGAAAAACGCCACGGTGAAGGTTGCCGGCGGCTTCGGTCCGATTCGCTACGAGCCGTCGCAAATGACCTGGCTCCAGCGCCCAACCGTGCAGGGTATCGAGGTCGCCTCGCGCGCCTTCGCCGAGATCCTGCTGAAGGATCAGCTGAACACCGCCATCGCTGCTCTGGTGGCTGCGATCACCGCTCAGGCGTCCGCAGTCAACGACGTGTCGGCAACCTTGGGCATCAGCCAGGCTGCCCTGAACAACGCTCACGCCAAGTTCGGCGACGCCTCGCAGAACCTGGTCGCCCAGATCATGCAGGGCACCACGTACCACAAGCTGGTGGGTCAGAACCTGGTCAACGCTCAGAACCTGTTCCAGGCCGGTAACGTCCGAGTCGTCGACATCCTCGGCAAGGTCTCCGTCGTAACCGACGCTCCGGCGCTGGCTCAAGCTGGCACGCCGAACAAGGAGATCATCCTGTCCCTGGCGTCGGGCGCTGCTCTGGTTCACGACGCTCGCGACCAGATCTCGAACGTCGACACCACCAACGGCAAGGAGCGCATCGAGACCACCATCCAGGTCGATTACACCTTCGGTCTGGGCCTGAAGGGTTACACCTGGGATGTCACCGCCGGTGGCAAGTCCCCAACCGACGCCGAGCTGGCGACCGGTACCAACTGGGACAAGACCGCTACCAGCATCAAGCACACCGCCGGTGTCGCTCTGATCGGTGACGCTTCCAAGTAACCCACTGAATACCGCGCCGGGGCAGCCTGGCGCGGCTGAGGATCAAGCATGACCGACAAGAACATCTGGTATCTGCCCGGCCCGTTTCACCGCTATGAAGACGACGTGAAGGCCATCGCCAAGAAGGCAGGCCTGCACATCGTCGACGCCAACGTGACCGAGAGTCGTGATGGCGAGTGCGAAAAGCCGCCGAAGGTGAAGCTGAAAGAGCTGCCTGTCGTCGTGGTTGCTGATGCCGGCCTGTCTCGGGACGAGATCGAGCGGCTGTGCGCCGACTTGGCCGCCGCTGGCGTGCTGGTGACTGGCCTGGAAGCTGGCACCCTGGAGCGCCCCGAAGGCGGCGAGCTGGCATCGCGCCTGTTCGACGTGCTGACCAAGATCCACGCCGGCATGACCGAGCTGGCAGGCAGTCGTGATCAGATCACCCAGGAGCGCAACGCCCTGCAGGAAGAGGTCGAAGCGCTGAAGAAGGCCGAAGCCGATCGCATCGAGAAAGCCGTAAAGGCCAAGCCCGACGCCAAAGCGTAAAACCGGGGCTACGGCCCCACCAATTCAAGCGGAGGCCAGATGGCAACCTACATCACCGTGGCAGACGTAGACGCCATCCTCGGCGCGGCATGGACCACTGAGGATAAGAAAGCGCGCGCGGTCATGCAGGCCAATGCCTATCTGACCTCGCTGAACCTCTCCGGTGTCGACATGGATACGATCCCTGAAGAGGTCAAGCAGGCAGGCGCCGAGCTGGCCAAGTGTGCAGCCGATGGCGTCCTGTACCAGCAGCAGTCGTCTGGATCGCTGGAGGCCAAGACCGTCAAGGCGGGGTCTGTAACGACCTCGAAGACGTTCGGCACGATCGATTCCAGTTCAACCAAGGCCCAGGCCGAGGGCATTCAGTTCGCTCTGGCGCTGCTGAACCCCTGGCTTCGGTCGTCCTTCGGCTTCGACGTGTACAGGTGACCCATGGGAATGCGCGAAGAGATCCAGGCCGATCTGGCTGAGGCGTTCGACACTGACCTGGCCGATGCCGTTGTGCCGTTCAGTGGCGGCATTACGCTGCCTGGTACGTGGGACCCGGTCGAGGAAACCAGCACCGACCCGGTAGTTATTGCCTACACCGGTCGCGGCGTGATGGACGCCTTCAAGGCTCAGGCCGTGGATGGAATCAACATTCTCGCGACCGACCAGCTGCTGATCGCGCTCACGAACGAAACGACCGGCACGCCTGCCGTAGGCCACAAGATCAACGGTTTCAGCGTGATCAATGTCCAGGTCGACCCGGCCGACGCCCATTACGAGATCCAGCTGAGGAAGACGTAAATGAACGCCAAAGCCGGATGGAGCCATAGCCTGCGCGACTTCGCCGACCAGATCGACGAGGACGTGACGCAGCATGTGCGCGTGATCGCCATGGCCATGCTGACCGAAGTCGTCAACCGCTCGCCCGTGGGTAACCCGGATTTGTGGAAGGCCAACACCGAGCTTCGGGCGCAGAACACGGCCCTGGCTGATGCCTATGACGCCAACGTCGACACCCGCAACGCGACCAACACCGGCAAGAAGCAATTCAAGAAGCTGACCCAGCGTGAGCGAAAGGAGAACTTCTTTGTCGATGCCAAGGCCGCCGGCAAGGGCTACATCGGCGGGACGTTCCGCGGTAGTCACATCGTATCTTTGGGTTCGCCTGACTTCACAGTCGTCGAAAACGTCGATCCGTCAGGCCGCGACACCATCAACAAGGGCGCGATGATGATCAAGGCGTCAGGGAATTACCCCGTGATCTACATCCAGACGAACAGCCCTTACGGCGAAATGCTCGAACTCGGGCATTCGACCCAGGCCCCGGGCGGCGTCTACGACCTGGCCTGGATCGGCGTATCAGAGGCCTACCGATGACCTATGAAGACATCCGCAAGCTGATCACGGCGCGCATGGTCGCCTTCGCCGGGCTACCGCAAGCCAGCATCGACTACCCGAACACCCAGACATTCACGCCGCCGGCTGACGGCCTATGGTGTCGCCTGAACATCCAACACGCCACGGCCTTCATGGCTGGAATGGCTGACAAGCCGTACACCCGCAAGCCTGGGCAGATCAGCATCCAATGCTTCGCCAGGCTCGGCACCGGCACCAAGGCGCTCAACGTCCTGTCGGATCAGCTCGAAGCGCACTTTGCCTACTGGCAGTCGGGTGACCTCGAGTGCATGGAGGTGAGCCAGATCCCGGCTGGCGAGTTCGAGGGCTTCTATCAAATCAACGTAAACGTCCGGTTTCGAGCCGGCTGAGGGGAAATATGCAGAGCAACAACTACGTGCAGGGTGTCTCCGGCTGGAAGCTATACGAAAATGGCAATCTTGAACTTGACGGACTAATCAGAAGCGGTCCAGCGAAAGGCGAAGTCGTAAAGGCTGAGCCAAAGCCATTCATCGTTGTTGACGGCGTGACCTACATCAGTCAGGCCGAGGTCGAGCGCGCCTCGATCGCCAAGGCGAAGGCTGACGCTGGCAAAGGTCAGGCTCTGTTCTTTGCGGATCGGTTTGAGATCTGGTCCGGCGGCGTATGTCGTATGAAATACCCAGCATAAACAAATAACCCATTGGGCCAGTCCCAGCCCCGCCATGAGCGGGTTTTTTTATGCCCGCAATCTGGAGACTCACTATGTCGAGCGGCGCCAAAGTCACAAGTTACATCATCCCCGAGGTGACGCCCGGCGTTACTCCCGGCTCCGGCACCTGGGACACGCTACGGCTGACCGGCAATGCCATGACCCCGACCGTCAACACGAGATCACCGACTCGCGCATCAGCCAGGGTTCGGTCGTGACCAGTACCGATATCGGCGGCGACCTGTCCGCCGAACTGTCCTATGGCAGTTTCGACAAGCTGCTGGAAGCCGCCTTCTACGGCAACTGGACCAGCAACGTGCTGACCGTGGGCGACGTGCGTCACACCTTCAGTATCGCCAAAAATTACATGGACGTTGGTGTCTACTCCCTGTTCAAGGGCGTGCACATCCCGACGTTTGCCATGGACATTCCGAGCGACGGCAAGGTCACCGTAACCTTCGGCACTGCCTGCCTGGACTACACCGACAGCGATGCGCCGATCGTACTCGCGCCGGCGGCCCCGACTTCCACTCCGTTCATGAGCAACGGCAACGTCGGCACCCTCCTGGTCGATGGCGCCTCGATGGAAGGCCAGGCCTGCGTCTCGGCCATGACCATCAGTCTGGACAACGGCCTGCAGGCTCAGCGCTGCATCGGCACCGACAAGATGGGGCCTGGTGCGCAGATCGCCACCGAGGCGGCCATCACCGGCACTATCACGCTGGCCGGCTTGGGGCATCTGGAAGAACACCTTCACCCGTGTTCCGGTCTCCGTCGAGTTCCCGATCACCGACAGCGCTGGCAACAAGTACACCTTCAATTTCCCGGCGGTGGAAGTTGACGGAGAGCTGCCGAACGGCGGGAAGCGCGACCTGATCGAGGTGACGCTGAATTACACCGTGGCCAAGCTCGCCCCGACCATCACGCGCGTTCCGTTCGTAGCACCGTAACCCTGATCCAACCTTTCGACTGCTCCGGCGCTAACGCCTGCCGGGGCGGTCTTTTTATGGCGTGGCGTGAGGATTTACCATGGCTTTGCGACTGACCAAGAAAGACCAGAACGTCTCGGAAATCAAATGGGTTCCCTACGACGAAGACACGAAAGTGTTGCTGGCACGAATTGATAATCCTGAATACCAGATCGCCCTCGAGCGCGAGCGCCGCAAGCTGCGCAGCGCTGACTCCCGGTTCGGCGTCGGCGTCGTCGGCGTGATCGATGGCGAGACCACCGAGCATCAGACCCAGTGCAGACTGTTGAGCCAGTTCATCGTCAAGGACTGGTCCGGCGTGCTGGATGATGACGAAAACCCGCTGCCGTACAACGCTGAAGCGGCCGAGCAGATGCTTGATGCCAACATCAAATTCTTCCTGTTCGTCCTGCGCGAGGCAGGCAATGCCACCATCGAGGCGCAAAAGGCCCTGGTAGAGACCGTGGGAAAGCCGTCGCCCGCTTCGAGTGGGAAAAAGAGTGGGGCGGCGAGACAGAAAAGCGCCGGCTGATTTATCAGCGGCTGCGCATGACGATCCCAGATGAGCCGGAAACTGACCCGATCACTGCCTATCTGCTGAACCTCTATCGCAACGTATGCCGAGGTCGCAGATACCTGGCCGGGATGTCCGGGGCGATTCCTCTTCCGCTCTCTGCGCGGGAGATTTCCGACTGGCTTGAATCGCATCCGGCCCCATTGCCGCGCACAGAGATCGACGAGGTGGTGTTCACGCTCGATGCGCTCTGCCTGGAAAATCAGGAAGACTGACGATCCCCCTTGGATGATGCTAAATTGTCAGCATCACCATGGAGGTTTTACCGATGAAAATGATTGCGGTCGCTGTCGGCCTGATGCTGGTTTGTGCGAATGCCAGCGCGGACCCGGTTGTCGATGCGTATGACGCGCTGATGGCCGCCGGCAAGGTAACTGCTCAGCGTGGCGAGGCCTGCGAGGCATCTGTCCAGAAGGATGACCTGGCGCCATGCCGCGCCTTCACCAAGGCGAACGATGTGTACCGAGGCAAGATCAAAGCATTCCTTGCGACGATCGATCCGAAGACGGACAACGTCTACAACCACATCACCAGGCAGGACGTGCAAGCCTACATGGAGCAGAACAAGAAAATTGAGCGCTCCATGGATTACGTGATCGCGCACTCAGAAGCGAGCTAACCAGGGCGCACCCTCTGGTCGCAGCAGATCCACCAAAGAGCCGGGCATTTAGCCCGGTTTTTTATTGACCGGAGAAAAGTAAATGGCCCAGACATCCCGCCTCGTCATTGAGCTTGACAGCCGAGACGCTGAAGCAAAGGCCGCAGACACCCGAAAGGCGCTTGAGGCGCTGGAAGACGCGGGCCTGAGCATCCAGCCGGCACTGAACAAGGCCGGCGCTGGTATGGAGAAGATGGGCAAGGATGCCGAAAAGGCTACCAAGTCCATCGAGGGCGAGGCTGACGAACTTGAGCGACTGCTCGGACAAATTGATCCGGTGGTGCGCCGCCTGGGCGAACTGGACAAGCAAGAGCAGGAGCTGGCCAGGCATCGCAAAGCGGGGAAGCTCGACACCGCTACCTATGACGAGTACCAGTCAAAGATCAACGCAACCCGCAATGGCCTGACCCGCTTCGATGACTCGCTGACCCGCACCGGAAACACAGCCAAGCAGACAGCAGCGGCCCTTCGCGGTGTCCCGGCGCAATTCACTGACATCGCCACGTCGCTCCAGGGCGGACAGAACCCGCTGACGGTGTTCCTGCAGCAGGGCGGTCAACTCAAGGATATGTTCGGCGGTGCCGGTCCGGCGGCCAAGGCGCTGGGCGGCTACGTCCTTGGCCTGATCAATCCGTTCACCGTCGCAGCTGCGGCGGTCGGTACGCTTGGCCTTTCCTACTATCAGGGCTCGCAGGAGGCTGACGCATTTCGCCTGTCTCTTGTCACCACCGGCAATGGCGCAGGCACTACCGCGCTCGCATTGGCTGGCATGGCCACCACAATCAGCAATACAGTCGGAACCACTGGCAAGGCTGCCGAGACGCTGGCATTGCTGGCATCGAACGGCAAGATCGCCAGTTCCAGTTTCGAGCAGATCGCCACGGCAGCCATCAGCTTCGAAAGTGCAACCGGTAAGGCTGTTTCAGCTACCGTGGCTGAGTTTGCCTCACTGGCTGACGATCCAGTAAAGGCTCTGGCGGCCCTCAACGAAAAATACAACTTCCTCACCGCTTCGGTTTACGAGCAGGTGCGCGCAGCCCAGGAAATGGGCGAGAAGGAAGCGGCGGCCGCGATTGCGCAAGAGGCCTATGCCAAAGCGCTGGAGGCTCGCGCCAAGACCATCAAGGAAAGCCTCGGCACCATTGAGACTGCCTGGAATTCCATCACGGGCGCAGCGAAAAGCGGCTGGGACGCCATGCTTGGCGTTGGTCGTCAGCAGTCGCTCGACGAGCAGATCGCCAACACCAAGCAGCTGCTGGATGATCGCAAGGGCAGCTTCGCAGCGAGAATGTTCCCCGACACGCTCGGCGAAGGCAGCGATTCGACCAAATTCCTGCAGGGCCGGCTGAATCTGCTGGAAAAACAGAAGCTGCTGCTGGCCGACCAAGGAAAGTCCGAAGGGGATAACGCCAGGATTCAGCGAGAAGGCCAGCAGGCTTTCGAGGAATTCAGCAAAGGCGTTGAGGCGGCCGGCAGTCGAGAGCAGAAGCTGAACAAGGCTCTGCTTGAAGATCAGAAGCGCATCAATGCAGCCCGCGCCGCTGGATACACGATCACCCAGGCCGACGCAGAAGCGTCAGAAAAGGCCATTCGTGACAAGTTCAAAGAGCCAAAGGCGACAGCGCCTAAAGCCTACAGCGAAGACGCCGGCATGAAAATGCTCGACTCGTCGCGACAGGCCTACGCCGTACTCGTCCAGCAGAATGCCGCGATCAGCGACCAGGGCATCAAGAATGAAAAGCTCGGCGCCCAGGCCCAAGCCCTGATCAAGTGGGAGCAGCAGCTGGCCGACATCAAGTCGAAAAGCACGCTAACCGCCGATCAAAAGGCGCTACTGGCCAGTCAGGATCTGATAACCGCCCAACTCAAGAAGAACTCTGCGCTTGAGAAGGAGGTCGAGCTACGCAAGGCTTCCAAGGAGGAAGTCGAGAAGCTGGCCGCCTTCCAGGCCAACCAAAACAGCAGACTCAGCACCGCCAAAGAGGGGCTGGATTCAAACCTTGACGGCATAGGCCTGGGCGACCAGGCGCGGGAACGGCTCAAGCAGGACATGGCCATCCAGCGCGACTATGCCAGGCAGTCGGCCGACCTCCTGGAGCAGCGCAATACCGGGAAAATTACCCCTGATCTGTACGCCAAGGAGAATGCGGTAATTCAGCAGGGCCTGACTGACCGCCTGGCCATGCAGCGGCAGTATTACTCGGACGTCGATAAGGCGCAGTCGGATTGGTCTATCGGCGCCTCGTCGGCATTTCAGAACTACGCAGAGCAGGGCGCTGATGTCGCAGGGCAAACCCGCGATATGTTCACAAGCGCCTTCTCCGGCATGGAAGACGCAATCATCCAGTTCGCCCGGACTGGCAAACTGTCGTTCAAGGATCTGGCCGACGGCATCATCGCCGACCTGATCCGCATCCAAATTCGTCAGGCGGCGGTGGGCATCTTTAGCACTCTGTTCAGCGGCTTTGCTGGCGCTGGGGCATCCGCTGCGGGCAATGGCTTGGCGGCTGGCTCGGCTGGCGCAACATCTTCCAGCCTGGGTGCGTCGACGGCAGGTTATTCGTCTCAATATTTTTCAGACGGCGGCTACACCGGCGACGGCGGCAAGTTCGAGCCGAAGGGCGTGGTGCATGGCGGCGAGTTTGTCGTGCGCAAGGATGTTGTCAGTCAGCCGGGCGCCCGGGAATTCCTCGAGCGCATGAACGCGAACTCGAAAGGGTATGCGGACGGCGGCTACGTTGGATCGACCGCGGCGGCATCCTCGTCCAATGTCGTGCCGATCTCATCGGCATCGAGTACTTCGCCGGTTATTCATCAAACCTTCCAGTTCCAAGGAACCCCTGATGACGCCACCGTCAACATGGTCAAGGAGGCGGCCATGCAGGGGGCGAAGGGTGGTTATGAAATGGTCGTCCGCGACCTGAAAATGAACGGAACCATCCGCCAGCTTATCGCTCGGCGTTAAGCCTTTAAGGAGTACTGCATGGCTCTCACGTGGCCGGCTTCGCTGTGTCCGTCAGAAATGACGTGGGGCATCGTCAACAACAGCAGGGCGTTCACTTCGACGCTTTCGAATGCCCAGCAGATCATCGGCTACCCGGGCGCCTACTGGCAGTGCACGCTGACCTTCGGGTTGCTGACCAGAGCCCAGGAGCGCGAGCTGTCGGCGTTCCTTGGGCGGCTGGACGGGATGTTCGGGACATTCAATCTGCCAGCCTTCACTCGGCGCCGGACGGCGAGCATTGGCGCGCTGACGGTCGTCACCGGCAATGCGCAGGCGCGGAACATGCTCATCACCGGAGCCCCGCCAAGCGCGGCCATTTTCAGTGCTGGCGACTACATCACTGTCGCGGGAGAAATGTTCGAGGTTACCGACCCTGCATCGTCTGACGCGCAGGGGCGGGTGACAGTGCTTCTCAACAAGCGCATCCGCAAGACGCTTGTCGCTGGCACAGCGGTCGAGTACCTGAATCCGTACTCGGAAATGCGCATGACCTCTGACACCTGGTCCATGTCCGTCCGCCCTGTCGTCGCGAACGGCAGCTACCAATTCAGGGAGGCCTTCTGATGCCCTCAGCATTCCCGTTCAGCCAGAGCGTGGTGAACATCATCGCCACCGGAAAGTTCATGCCCGTGTACGCCGTGCAGCTCGACTTCTTCGATGGCATGGTCTTCGCGCACACCGGTACCGGTGACTTGGTGGTCGACGGCATCACCTATCAAGGCGTTGGCAATTTCGGCCAGGTCAGCCAGTCGCAGGAAAGCGACAACTCGGGGTCGCCAATGTCGGTCGAGCTTACCCTTAGCGGCCTGGACACCTACATCTTATCTGAGACCAATGTGCGCGGATGCCGCGGGCGGATGGCCAAAGTCATGTTCGTGGTGTTCGACGAGGCCGGCAACTACGCGGCGGACATTCTGTTCTCGGGTCGGATGGACGCTGCAAAGTTCTCATTCTCCGGCAGCGGCCAGGACGGCAACAGCATCACCGTCCCAGTCATTGACCGTATGGCCGAGTGGAGCCGCACCGGCACCGAGCGCTTCACCGATGAAAACCACCGCGCACGCCACGAAGGCGACCGGTTCTTCTTCGCCATCGCCCAGATGTCCGAGTGGCCCATCTATTGGGGCTCGAAGAAGGACGCACCGACATTCAACTATGGAAGCTAGCCATGCGCTACCGAGACTGGACAACCCGACTGAACGACGTGATCAAGGCCGCCCAAGAGCGGCCTTTTTCATGGGGAGGATTTGACTGCTGCCTGTTCGCGGCTGATTGCGCGGCGGCTGTATGCGGTGTCGATCCAGCCGATCAGTACCGCGGCAAGTACACGACAGAGACTGGCGCCAAGCGACAGCTGAAGAAGCAGCACGGAAGCCTAGAAGCTGCATGGGACGCCTGTTTTGTGCGTGTTCCGCTGACCTTCATCCAGCGCGGCGACGTGGTGATGTACGACGCGCCCGGCGGCCGAAGCATGGCTGTTTTCTGGGCTGGCGACTATTGGGCAACAACCGACGACGGCGCAGCCCGTGTCGTATGCGAGCCACTGGCCGCGTGGAGGGTTGAATGAGTAGCGGCGTAAAGAAACTTGCTCAAGTCGCGGTAGGCGCTGTTGTTGGTTTTGCCCAGGGCGGCCCGTGGGGTGCTGTCGCTGGTGCGGCGCTGGCCTTCTATGCAGCCGAACAACAGGAAAAGCTCAACACCAAGTCACCATTGCGTGACAACGAGCCATCCGCGCAGACCGTGCGGTCGTCGAAGGCTCCGGTTCGCTTCATCCTTGGCCGCGTTTCCACCGGCGGCGTTCTCGTCTGGGCTCAAGAACAATCGGGCGCGCAAGGTGAGGGCGAGTGGCTTCACCTGGTGTACGTGCTGTCCGAAGGCCCGATCGATGCGCTTGAAAACATCTACCTCGGCGAAGAAGAGATCGGTGCGTTTGGTCCGCTGGCCAGCTATGAACTGATCGTCAATCCGACGCAGGTGAACGCTTTCCTGAAGGCCAACTGTCCAGACTGGAAGGACAGCCAGATCGGTCGCGGCCTGTCCTTCGTTCGCGTTTCGCTGCAGTACAGCGCTGAGAAATTTCCCTCGGGCATCCCGGATACTCGGTTTGTAGTGCGCGGCCGGAACGACATTTACGACCCACGCACCGGCACCGCCGTTTACAGCGCCAATACCGCGCTGCATTTGCTTTGGTTCCTGCGGGCGCGTTGTGGCGTGCCTGACGACGAGATCGTATTCGAAACCTTCGCCAGTGCCGCCAACGTGTGCGACGAAACTCTGACCAACGCCGACGGCTCGACCAGCCAGCGCTATCGGAGCGGCTGCGTGATTGGTGCTGACGAACAGCGCACGGGTGTCCTGCAGAAGCTTGAGGCGGCCTCTGGCGGACACCTGATACGCGTCGGTGGTCGCTGGATGTTTCAGGCCGGAGCTTATTACGGCCCGTATGACTTCGAAATCACCGAAGACATGGTGATCGGCACGGTAACGGGCAGCACCGAGCCCACCAATGATTCGGCGATCAACACAGTTCGAGGCACGTTCATCGACCCAGATCAGTCGTGGACGGAAACCGACTACCCCGAAGTCAGCGTTGCAGAATGGATCGTTGAGGACGGTGGTGAAGCAGCGGAAACGCTGACCTACTCCTACGTCACTGATCCGTACCAGGCCCAGCGCTTGGCGAACATGGAGTTGCGCCGGCGTCGTGCAGGTGGGGCGATCAGCATCCCGATGAACTTCGCCGGCTACAACTGCCGGCCGGGCCGTGTGGTACGGGTCAACCTGCCGTCTCTGAATATCCTTGGGGAATTCATTGTTTCGGACTGGTCGATGGGTGATAGCGAGGGCTGCACAGTCCAGGTCAAGCAGTACGAAGCGGCGATCTTCGACGATGCCGTGGGGCAGCCTTACAACCCGCTCGGCTTCATCAATCTGCCAGCTGGCGGACTCGGCTCGCCTACCAACCTTGCATGGGTGGCGGGCGATGAGGCAGAGGTTGTCCAGGGGGTTCTCTCCTGGGCGCCACCAAGCGGGATCGTCTCGGAATACGTGGTCATCGTTCGCCGGGGCGCCACAGCGGTTCAGTCGCATAACGTCCCGGCGACATCGACTGAATGCCTCATTAATGGTTTGCCATCCGGCAGCTACACGATGAGCGTGGCGGCTCTCGGGCCTATGGCGCGGTCGGGCGAGGCCACGATCACGGTCAGCATCAACGGGCCGCCCATCCCGGAATCGTGCGTGGTGCAGTCCTCGATCGACAACATCGTACTGATACCGCAGAACCCGAATTACGGTCTCAACGGCGGCACCTACGAGTATTTCTTCAGTACTTCGCCAACCGCCACCGAGGACGATGCCGACTTCCTTGGGCGCGGGCTGTCGTTCACCCATACGGGATTGGCGTTCTACACGAACTATTACTACTTCGTGCGCTCGTCGAATGCCTATGGGAAAAGTGCATTCCTGTACGTGCCGACTTCGACCTCGAATGATGTTTCGGCCTACTTGGCTGCGCTGGCCGGGAAGATCACCCGATCGGAGCTTGGCCAGATCATTCTGGATGAGATCGACAAAATCCCGGGCCTTCAGGATCAGATCGACGCGCTCGACGGCCTGTCCGGCTACAAGCCAAATCAGGTTTACGCGAAAGACCTGATGGTCGTCGAGGGCGACCGGATCTATCAGGCCAAAAGCGAAGTTCCAATCAACACGCCGCCACCGAACGCCACTTACTGGCTGGACGTGGGTCAGTCGATCGAGACAGCGAATGGCCTGGCGCAACAGGTTGCGTTTAATACCGCCGATATCACCGAACTCGACGGCGTGGTCACTTCCCAGGCGACTGCCTTCCAGGCGTTGCGCGCGGCCTCCCGCGACGACAATGGCGAAGGTGATCTGGCGGATGCGCTGAAGGGCTGGACCAGCACCGCCGCGATCGCTTCGGAGTCAAAGGTTCGCACCTCTGAAAACGAAGCATTTGCGCAGCGGATCACTACCTTCGACGCCGCCATCGGCGAGAACGCGGCGAACATTACCGAGCTGGAACAGGTGGTGGCCACCAACGAATCCGCTACGGCCACGCAGATCGATCAGCTGAATGTGTCTGTCGGGCAAAACTCTGCTGCGATTCAGCAGACGTCGACGGCCTACGCCGATACCAGCGGCAAGCTGACAGCCATGTGGTCGGTGAAGATGCAGGTCAATGCCCAGGGCCAGTATGTGGCTGCGGGTATCGGGCTTGGCATCGAGAATGGCCCGGCAGGCCTGCAAAGCACCTTCCTTGTTAACGCGTCCACGTTTGCAGTGGTAAACGGCGTCAACGGTACTTTGTCCTCCCCGTTCGCGGTGACTGGCGGCCAGGTGTTCATGAACTCGGCGTTTATGCAGGACGGCAGTATTACCAACGCCAAGATTGGCAACTACATCCAGTCGAACAATTACGTCGCCGGCACCACTGGGTGGAAGTTGTTTTTCGACGGGACGTTCGAGATCAACTCGGCGTTTGGCGGTGGCGGGCGGCAGCTGATCAACAATGCCGGTGGCAAGGTGTTCGATCCGAACGGCATAAAACGCTACCAGTGGGGGGATCTCAGCGCATGAGTTACGGCGCCAGAGTGTGGGACGAAAACGGCAATTTGACCATGGACACCACGACGTTCACCTACCAGGTGATCTGGCAGGGCGTGATCGACTTCAGTGGGTCCACGCCCAGCTACACGCTGAACATTCCGGGCTTCAACCCGGCCAACTGCGTGTTCATGATCATTCCGACTAGGGAGCAGGACGTGCAGTCATCTGAAGCTGACGGGCTAGGGAACACAAAATCCTATCCGTACGTCACCACCTCAACAGGGCAGGTCGTCGTCCTGCCTAAAAACCCATCATCCAGCGCTTCGACACTCCAGACAAGGATCGTCGCCAAGGCCTACGCGATCAGGTACTCGACATGACCTATGGATTTCAGAGCATCAACGACAATTCATTTGTCCAGATCGATTCCGAGGCGCCGCGGCTTTGCATGCTGACCAAAGGGTCGTATTCAGGGACGACCAATGCCTCGGGGGTGTTCGCCAGAGCAATCACAAGCTCTGATCCTCCACTGGTGTTCATTCGCCCGGATCAGGGGACTATTCAGGTTCCGATATCGGTTTGGTTCACTGGCGGGCCGGGAAACTGGACCGGGTTCACCATGAAGGCATCCAACGTCTACGCCACGCTAAGCGGTCAGTATTTCGTTGCCGCCTGGGCGTCCATGGGTACGGCAGCCTACGGGATACGGATGTGGGACCAGAATGCGTCGCTTGTTTACGACAGCGGCGCCCCGGCGGTCGTTGTGACCTTCGCTGCAGGCAACTGGACGTACCTTGGGGAGGAACAGCTGACCGTTGGCCACCGGTATTTCTGGGGCATTAACAAGGTGCTCGGCGTTGGCGAGTATATCTCTCTGAACCCCTTCGCCATGAACTGCCACAACAATGCATCGGGTGGCGGTTGCGCGCTGGGCGTCGATTACGTCAACGGCCGAATCATGATGTACAGCCTCGCAACAACTGCCTGGACTGACCAAGGTCACCGTCCATTCCTCTGCGCCAAATTGCTGGCCTGACTTCTTCCGCTTCGCACACATTCTTTCTGGAGATACTCCATGCCCTGGTACAAGTCAGGACTAGTTTCTGTCGTCCTAAATTCGAACGCCGTGATCGGCACGGGTACCGCGTTCATTGCCAACAGTCGGGTCGGCGATGCCTTTCGCGGCCCGGACGGCGGATGGTACGAGGTCACCAACATTGCCAGCGACACGGCCTTGTCGATCTCGCCGAACTATCAAGGCGCGAGCAATGCCACCGGTGCCTACGCGCTGGCTCCGATGCAGGGTTACGTCAAGGATTCGGCCGACACACTGCGATCTTTCGTCAATCTGTATGGCGCCAAGCTGGCTGCGCTGGGCACTACCGGCAACTACGATATCCTTCCAGTAAGCAAGGGGGGGACTGGCGGCATCACGCAGGCAGAGGCAAGGCTAAACCTTGGTCTGGCGACACCTGCCCTTGACGCTATCCCCGTGTCCATCGGCGGCACTGGCGGAAACACCCAGGCCGCGGCGCGGACCGGTCTAGGCCTTGGAACGGCTGCGGTGGCTGACTTGACGACAAGTGCTACCGACACAACTGTCGGTCGGGCAATGAAAGTTGGCAGCTTCGGTATTGGATTGCCAACTGCAATAGTCAACGTAGATGCCGAACTGGCGAGCGGTACCTATCAGGCGGCATCCGGCGGTGGAGGTACGTATCCGGCGGGCTTTAACAATGGCTCGGTAATTGTTTCGCAAAGGAACGCAGCTCCGTACCGAGGCAACCAAATTCTTGAATCCGATGCCGACGGCAAGATGTGGAGACGGGCTAATAATGGGGTGTGGACCCCATGGGTTGAGATATCGGAGGTCGATTTAACTTACATTGCCGGTCTTCAACTGCAGTGGGTCAGTGCAACTGCAATCACTCTAGGCACGGGGAAGGCGGCTATCCCTTCAACCGGCGTGACCCTTAATGCATCTTCCCCTATTGCGAAGACTGGTTTAAGTCTGACTACCGGTCTCTATCACGTGTACTTATTCAACAACGGCGGAACGCCTGACATTGAAGTGAACGCAACCGCGCCTGTACTGGTCAAGGGTACGGCCTATGCCAAGACGGGGGACTTGTCGCGCCGTTACATGGGATCGCTGGTTTCACTTTCCGGCAGCATCACTCGATTTACTCACAATCCAGTTAACAACCGCATGAATTACCTGGCTATCGCCTTCGGCAGTGCATTTCAAGTGCTGAGCGCAGGTGTGGCCACGGTGCCGACGTTCATTGCGTGCGGCGGCGTGATCCCGCTCACGGCCATTT